>SMTZ1_10000136_pt1 | contig 59298 bp, 56 predicted proteins | sample DeeMarSWOR136_30_FD_25667 | JGI IMG/M metagenome (IMG submission 25667) | reverse complement strand
GACAGCAACGACAGCGAACAGGAAGGCTCTCCATAGGGCATCAACAGCAACCTGTCCAGTAAATTGGAGCTCGGTCAAAACCTCTGCTCCTTCCAGGCTGATGAAGCGGCTCTCAACCCCGCTCAGAGCAGCATAAAGGACTCCGATTAAAACTCCACAAATCATTCCCGCCATAAACCGTCTCGCCAGCGATGATCCGCCAGCCCAGATTGACACAGCCCCTGCTGCCAGTAACGGAATCCAAAGAGCTAACCACCAGAGGTCACTGAACTGAGGAAGGTATCCCCTGAGCTGGAAAAAAGAGGTGTCGATCCCTCCCAGGACAGCCGTTCCGATGATGATAGACAACGGAACATGCCAGTATCTCGGCTTCAATCCCGCGCGGAATTCCCGGCGCCGCCTGAAGCGTCTTCTCAGAGTTAGCGGATAGTTATAAAACAAGTCAAAGACTGCATGTTCGAGCAGAGCCCCTCGTTCTCCAAAAACAGGGACAATATGTGAGACACCGATCGCCCAGCGGCCGGCCATGAACCGGGCCAGATCAGGGTAGCGGTAGGCCATCTGGATGGGGAAGGCCAGATAACCTATGTATTTAAAGAAGCTTATGAAGAAGGCCAGGCTGTAATCTTGAAAGTTGCGCTCCCTAATAACGAGAAAGGTCACGTACAAGCCTCGGACGAGCGACCCGGGAGAGATCGGGATGACCTGGAAAAATCCCAGGATCAGGCCTGCATGGACAGAGGCTTCCTGCCAGGATAACTCTGGGTGCATCCGGATGTAGATAAAGGCCACGATGACGGAGACAATCTGGGTTATCGGGAGCGTACAGACATGGACGGCCAGACTTTTCAGGTATTTCTGGATGAAGGGTTCCTTTATCTGGGATTGGACGTTGGCGGCTTCCCTTTCAGTCAGCATGCCCTCTTTCTGTCCCTGGGAAACCATATCCCGAAGCCATTCTTCCCTGACCTCGGCTTTGAAATACAGACGGAACGGACGGGCAAAAATATAGTCCAGCGACTGGAGAAAAAAGCGCCTGTCCGAGAAAAATCGATGCATCTTTGGGGGTGAGATAGAAAGCGGCAGATGGAGAAGGCATCTCACAGGCTGTCTGGCCAACCCCTCCGCGCGACTCTCAGAGATGCGCCCGGCCCTGTGCCAGCGGATCAGAGCCTCCGCAACATGGGCCCGGAAGGCCCGTCGATAATAAGACAGGCTCGTCAAGACCTGTTTGTAATGCTGACGATAAACGGCATGTCCTCCTAAACGGCGAAAGAAATTCCCCAGGAATGGAATAAGGCCCAGAATCCAGTAAACCAGGGCCAAGAATCTGCTCTGAAGCAGTTTTTCACACCATTTATCATCGATTATCTTCCGGAGGTTCCAGCTTTTGACGAAGCCCTTGATGATGGAGGCCCGCAGGCGGGGGCTGGTTAACAGTTTCAGATGATGATTGGTGATATCGAGCAGGGAATCACGGTAAGCTTGATCCACTGCCTTAAGTTCCTCGACCGCCCCCTCCATCCCTGCGAAAGCATCGGCCTGCTCTTCGACAAAATTTTCGAGCTTTTCGATATCCCCTTTATCAAACTGGACCAGACGGCCTCGTTTTACTCCTTGGAGGATGAGCTTAAAATCGGCGGGACACTGAGGCAGGAAGGGGAGAAGGGCCAGACCGGCCCTGAAATCAACCCCCACTAAACCCTGCGTTGGCTCGGGATCGCTCGCGATGCGCTTGAGTGCGTTCGGCTGGCTTTTTAACGTCCACCACTCGTATTGGCGGGCCAGCTCCGATGCCCCCATATCATGCATCAGGTTCACGAGATTCGCCATAAAGACTCGTTTAGCCCGGTACTCTGGAGAACCCAGGCCTTCTCCAGGATCTCCGACCTTCCATTTCCTCCTGGCATCCAGGTTGTCATCCACCTCGAACCGCCATATCCGGCCCTCAACCCACTCGCTGATTTCCCCACAGCTGCCGAGGCTGCGGTCGATGAAGGTGGCCAGGATATCGACAACAGCATCCTCAGAACCAAACCTCAACCACGCACCGCGCCGGATGAGCTTCTGCCAGAGAGCCCCGGCCTGGGCTGCATCAGGATTGACCTGGAGAGAATAGGGGGCCTGGAAGGCCAGCCCAAACATCACGTTCCGGAACCATCTCGCAAATCCATTCGGAGGGACAAGTATCTTTAAAGCATAGACCTGACCGACCTGAAGGCCGATGATCGGCTCGCCCTCTGGTTCAACTTCAAGAGCTTTGACCCGGTAAACTTGGCCGGCATAGCCTCCTCCCACGAAGCGCTCGATTCTGAACTTGACCTGTCCCTCTCTGGGTGGGAAGACCCCTCTGATTCTGTATTGGAGTTCTGTTTCTGGCTCGTAGCGCAGTCTGCGCCGAGGACGGAGGACTTCCTGGCTGTCAAAAAGATTCTCTAGGTGCTGGATTGTTTGCAGAGAATAATCAACACCCATCCACGTCTCTTCAGAGCATTAGCAGCACATCTTTATTGGTTAATTAAAAATGTCTTTTGTCTTTGATTTTCTATTGACAAGCTTATAACAGAGCCCCAAAGGGTTGTCAATCCGAAAAGGGAGAACGCTGGGAGGAATGACAGAGAGATTCTTTTTCTATTCAACGATTATATAATTAACATTGGACACCCAGACATCTGAGACTTTATCTTGGCCAGACCAGGATTAACATGTATCTCAAAACTCAGAGCCCTTCAGAACCTCCTCTCCCAAGCTTCCATACTCGGGGAAGGGTCTTTTGGTCGAATTGCCCGCCCGCATGATGCGGATGCCTAGAATGCCGGCCTCAACGGCGGCCTTCATATCGGCATCAGAATCTCCGTAGTAGATCTGGATGTCATGGTTGAGGATGGCCTGTGCCTTGAGGTCGGTGAAGATCACATCATTGATGTTGTCCAGGTTAAACGTCTTGGCGAGCAGGTCTGTCACTGTTTCCGTTTCGGTTTTCTGCCGGGCTGTGATGAAATAAATCGTGTCACCACGGCTCTTATGAAGCGCGATCAATGTCCTAGCGCACTCTTTCGGCAGACTGAACTTATCCAAACCGTTGTTCAACTCGTTCCAGAACTCCTCCTTCTCTAGATACTCATTGCTCCCTGGTGAATATTTCTGCTGGCCGTAGTAGTACCCGGGAGCTGAGAAAAGAACCGTGTCGTCCACATCAAACCCGACTTTCATCGGTGGCTGGTTCTCCAGACTCCTGGCAATCTCCTCAACCGTAACCCAGCGGATCTCGTCTTTCTTCGGGCCCGAAGGGCAACCGACACAAATAAGAGAGATGCATATGAAGATAAGACTTAGCTTTCTTGACATCGTCCTCTCTCCTTCTTTCACCGGCATACTCGCTGTCTTTGTTTTTTACTTTTTTAGAGGAAAGCTTACTGTTTCACATGTTCCAAGGCCTCATCCACAGCCTCGAGTAGCGGCTGGGTTGACACCTTGGAGCCGACGGCGTTCTGCATCCAGGCCTGAGGAATGATATTACCGGCCACACACATTCTCTCCATTTCTTCACCTAGATTCTTCCCTTCGAGGTACTGATGAATCTGGAAAGCGATCACGTGCCCCAGAGGGTAGTCAGGAAGATAAAGCGCAGCATCAATCATATGGGAGTAGATGGCGAGAATTGGCTGATCCTTGACGCCGAAAACATCGGCATAATAGGTGTTCCAGATGTCCTTGGCGATAGAAATGACAGTTTCCTTCAGTTCCGCTGCCGTGGCCTCAGGATGATCATAAAGCCAATTCCAAGCCTTCATATCCACTAAAGAAACGCCCATGATTTCGTAGGCATTCCAGAGATCGTCGAGGGCTTTCAGGTGTTTTCTGTCGGGATCTTTACTTGAAAACCCCAAAAGGTCGAGGTCTTTCTCCTGAAAAACAAAGGCAAAAGCCTCGGTGAAAGCTGCGTTGGGAACGCCGCGAAGCATATAGTAGTCAACCTTCTGGAGGGTGAGCGTCTGCTCCACACAGTGCCCAAATTCATGGATGGCGATGTTGAATCCTTTGTAATTCATTCCCTTGTCAGGAACTCTGGTTCTCAAGCGTGATTTATCCGCCTTCATCTCTGTCCCGTAGGCGTGACCTATGCCTCTCGAGGCATCAACCGTAACTTTGGGAGCAATGAAGTCTGCTCGGTCCTGAGAAAACCCGAGTTTGACCAGGATATTTCTCAGGTCTTTCTCGAAGGTCTCTACTGTCGGATACCTCTCGGCCACGATCCTGTCCAGTTTTTCCTCGGGGATCGAACCCCCAGACCTAAAACCCGTGTACCAGATATCGAAAGGCTCCAACTTCCTCCCCAGCCTCCGGCTGATGAGTTTTCCGACCTTGCGGACCTGAGGTGATGAAATAAAACTCATGAACAGAGCTTCGACTTCCTTCTCCGGAATTTCCCGATCAGCCTCAAACCTTCTTTTGATATGGGTAGGCAGAGAGGGATAGTAGGGATCGAGCAGCTTCATCGCTTTGAATATCTGGAGAAAGTGTTGATACCGGGTGTCAGGCTCTCTGATGGTTTCAATCTCTTCTCCGCCCTTGAAGACCATATTCTGGAAAGGATTCCACAGATAATCAGGGTTGTTGATCACGATTTCAGGGATGTCCTGGTTGATGATCCTCAACATGACTTCGTAAATCATCTTCTGCTTGACCAGCCCCTCAGGATCGCTGTACCGTGATTTCAACTCGTCTCTAATGCCCCAGTGACTGATGAGTTTGAGGTCCTCTGGAAAGTAGGCTTTCATCTTCTGGTCTACGAGTTTTCCCATGTAGATATTGTATTCCGATATGTAAGTATCGGCTGCAGTCATAACTTGGGATATCTTCTGGTAGATGTGGGCGGGAACCCTCGAGATGAAGGTATCTCCCATCCTGGAGTAAGCCCAGTTTCTGCGGCCCCATTTTGGGCTCAATTCGGCTTTTTCTTCCAGGGAATAATGAGGAAAGTTCAGCAGGACAAAAAAAGCCACTTTATTCCGGAACAGATCCTCCGTCAGGTGCGAAGAGGGGTCGAACTGTCCGAACATTATGTCCAACGGAAGAATCTCGCCCCAATCCAGCTCGAGGGGACGCTTCAAATCAATGATCATTTTGGTGAAGTTACCGTTCAGGATCTCATAATTTGTCTCCAGTCTTTTAAAATTCAGATCGAGAAGTTCAGGGGAGTCGACAAAATATTGGCGGCAGAAGTCTTCGAACTCCTTTGCCGTCCCATCTTCCTCTGTCCAGAGGGAGGCAGCCTGGTCAACGCCTTTTTCTATCCGGAATTTCAGGACCTCACCGTATTTATCGAGCAAGGCTTTTTTCACGCTGTTTTTAGTCTGGACACCCACGAATGTCTCTTGCCCTTGAAGTCCTGCAAAGCAGAAAAGCAGCAAAAGAGATAACGAAAGTAAAGAGACTTTTCTCATTTTTGCCTCCAAAAATAATTAACTTTATTATCACTGTGAAGAGATTTCTGAATCCCAGAAAATCCTGAGTCCGTCCTCTGCATCCTTCTTATCGGTGAGGAATCCCATTTATAACAAAGGGCTATTTTGAAGTCAACGACTGCGGCTTTTATCACGAAATCCTATTGCCAAAAACGATGATAAATATAACAATAAAAAGGAATAAGGACAATTTAAGCCCTTCCCTTATCTGTACATCTCAGGATCACATCCACGGAAAAAAGTAGTTTTTAGGCTTTCTTCGCAAAGCGAAGGTTTTTGACCCGTCCGGAATCTAGGGTGAAGCCCATGATCCTCTTTTCCTCGTCACGGAGAAAGTGGATTTTAAAGCTGCCGCAGGTGAACTTATCTTGAAGCATGGGGAGAAGGGGCAGGGCAGGAGCGTCCCTGTGGACAAACCGGAGTCTTCCTTTCTCTAGAGCAATCCGCAAGGTCACCAAAAGCTCCTCGCTGGTGTAATCTCCTTCGTATTCTGTAAGCTGCTCGGAGGAGGGTTTGATCCTTTCGAAAGCTTCATAAGTCGCTGGAATTTCTCCTTCTTGATAGACGTGAAGGAGTATCGGCCTATCTTTACCCCTTATTTCAAACTTAACGGTGGCTTGGACAGGAGCTTCCAGCATGACGAATTCTGTCTCGCTCACCGGTTCCAGAGGAAATTTCTGGCCAGAAGCTTCGATTAATAAACGCCCATCTCCGAAAAGAATATTTCTTAAAGTGAATGTATTGTGGTTGATATAAGCGCCGACCTTATCTTTGAGTTGTTTTTCCGAGAGTTTAATAAATCGAGGCTTACTGCTGGGTTTGGCTTCGGGTTCCGGTTTATCCCTAAACTGATCTGCCAGATAAATATCCGCGACTTTCCGCGCCAGCCCCATCGGGTCAAGGCTGCTGAGGTTGGACAGACAGATCACGGAAAATTTCTGCTCAGAGAAGCGGAGAAACGCCGATCTGTAGCCTCCCAAAGCGCCTCCATGCCCCACCGTTTTTAAACCCTTGTATTCTCCGATCACGACCGCAAAGGCATAATCGAGCTTTTTGCCGTTGTTGAGTGTCCCCTGAGTATGCATCAGTTCGAACACTTCCTTGCCCCCGACTTTACGACTGTAAAAGTTTTGGTCCCAGAGATAAAGATCTTCCACCGAGGTGAACAAGCCACCGGAACCGACGCAATCAAAGGTGGTGATAAAATTCCTGAACTTCTCTTTCCCTGCCGGGAAATAACCCGAGGCTCTGTTCTTGATGAGCCTTCGGTAATCATCGTGAAAATAAGAATTCTCCATTCCCAAGGGGTCGAAGATGTTTTCCTCGGCGAACTGGCGGAGAGGTTTTCCGCTGGCTTTTCGAACGATCACACCCAGGAGGAAATACCCCGAATTACTGTATAGGTACTGTTCTCCAGGCATAAAATTCAACTCCTTCTGGCGGGAAAGAAGCTCTAAAACGTCCTGTTCATGATAACTGCCCATAGGAATACCTGCGATTCCCTCCAGTTCGAGGTAATCACGAAGGCCGCTGGTGTGATGGATGAGATGGCGGATGGTGATGGGAGTCCCGTAGTCAGGTATTTCAGGGACATACTTACGGATGTCATCATCCAACGAGAGCTTCCCCTCCTGGGCTAAGAGAGCAATGCAGAAGGACACAAACTGCTTAGAGACAGAGCCGATGTAGAAGACACTCTTGGGAGTGATCGGGATACCGTTCTCCAGGTTAGCCAGGCCGTAGCCCTTTTTATGGATGATACGTCCATCCTGGATGATGGCTAGAGCACATCCGGGCGAGTCTAGCTTATTCCAACTGGCAAAGAGCTTGTCGACTTTATCTGTGCGGTCATCGGCCAAAACCGCTGAAAAGGCAATGAAAATAAAGAAAAAGATGAATGTTGTCTTGCATCTCAAATATTTATTCATGGCGACATCACCTCTCCTGGGCGGCTTCAGGCCGCACAGAGATTGTAACCTTATTTACTGCGTTTACACTAGAAAAAACAAACGGCCAGAATTCGTGATATAATTTTAAGCGGAAAGGGTAGTAATGAAAAAACCAATTTCCCTAATGCTAGCCATCTTTTTACTCTATTCATTTTCCCTTCCAGGGCAAAACGAAGTTACCAGGGAAGCAGATCTCCTGTTAGACATGATGGAATATCGGCAGGCGATCGAGAATTACTTAAAGGCCCTTACAGAAAATCCTGACCGAAGAGATATCCGGAAAAATATCGGATACTCATATTTCCAGCTGGGCAAGGCTGATGATGCCCTGAGGTTTCTTGGCGAAGAATTGGCCTTATTTCCAGATAATGAGGATGCTTATGATATTTTAGTCTATATTCTCTCCAAGTCGAATAGGCTAAAAGAAGCCAACGAATTTCCAGAAAGGCTAGATTTTCCTGTAAGACTGACAGCCGACAATCCTCATCTCGGCGGTTTGGCCTGTTTTATTCAAGGCATGTATTTTAAAAACATCGAGATGCACGATAAGGCAAAATTCTATTTCATGAAATCTCTGGAGAGGAGATATGACCCGGTTAAATGTTATGCTCAGTTGATAGATATTGATTTTACCCAGAAAAAGTCAGCAGCAGAAATTGAATTAAGATCATCTTATGAAACAACTTTATTGGAAGCCGTTAGAGAATATGGCTCTCAACCTGAATTCCTTGTCCTAAATGGATTAAGGTATCACGAAAAATCACTATCGGACTTTTTCTTTTTACGTAGATCTGTTGAATCTTTTGAGGCTGCTTTAAGAGTCAATCCCGACTTTAGAGACGCTCTTTTTAACTTGGGAAGCATAAATTATAATTATAATAATTTTGAAAAGGCTTCAGAATACTTCAAACGAATCCTAGAAATGGATCCCGAAAATGATGAAGTGAAGCTCTATTCAGGTTGTTGTCTCAAAAAACTCGACCCATCCGCTGATAAAGTATCAACACCTGAGCACTGCCCCAAAAATATAAGACTATCCAGAGAGTTTTTAGATAATCCTGGTCTGGAATATCAATATCAACTCAAGAATAGTAAGTCTTCAGTCCTGGATCATATCAATAACCTTGGTCTCGAATTCGTAGGAAGGGGAAGATTTCAACAGGCTTTAAGTAGATTCCGTCATGGATTAAAAATTGATCCTGAGTCGCCGATAATAAACTTCAATGCGGCCATGGTCTATTCATGGCTTGATTTTTTAAAATCGGCGGAAAGGCATGCCTTGATCGCCCTCAGGAGAAAAGGCTATTTCGGGAGTCTGCCTGCTTACAGACAGCAAGAAATATTGAGGGAAGAAGAGCAGAGAATACAAAAACCTACTGAGATTCCTCTTTCTCAGTGGACATTTGAAGCAGCCCTTGAAGAAGGAAATTATTTTTTAGATGCCTATAATTCTTTGGGAACGATATGCTTCAAGAGAAGAGAATTTCAAAAATCAATCTTAGCTTTTAAAAAAGTCATTGAAATCCACCCAGAAGATGCCATGGGCCACTTTAATTTAGGATGTGCCTACCAAGAAATAAATGATTTAGAAAATGCTGAAGAAGCATGGAAAAGAGCGATTCAATCTGAAAAAAAAGCAAAGGATAGGGAAGAAAAGACGAATATTTCCGATAATCAGCTTTCTATATCTCTGGTTGTTCGAAGTAAACCCGTCTCCTTTCGAGCCCACAAATTCTTGGGAAAGTTGTACATTGAGAAAGGCTCACCTGATTTGGCACTGCAAGAATTTAAAAACGCAATAGAGTTAGAACCCGGTGACCCAGAACCCTATTACGAACTGGGAAAAATCTACCTGGCTAAATCCCAGCTTGAAGAAAAATATATCAGGGAAGCCATTTCTTATTATGAAAAATATCTGTATTTAGGAGGACAAGAGGAAAAAGAAGTCAAAGAATTATTAAAGTCCATAAAAAAGCAATAAATATTCTGGAAATTGAAAAAGCCCGGCGTAAGAGTCTTAAGGATCCAAAATCCTCACGAATGCCGCATCGTCGAGCGGCTCAACAGGTTTGTGGTCAAGATCGAGATCAAAGGCCAAACCTTCAGGGCCCACATCAACAACACGGGACGACCATCCGAATTCATAATCAGAGGAAGAAAGGCCTTTTGCTATCCGAGTAAAAATCTGATCAAAACAGACGTCAAGCTGTTCGCGGTGGGGGAGAGGGGCCTGGGGGCCTTGATCGACACTCAGCTTCAGATGAAGGCCTTCGAAAACGCCTTGAGCGCTCGTCTCATCCCTTGGCTCAAGGAATGCCGGCTGATCAAGAGAAACGCTAAGCTGGGGACTTCCCTGATAGATTATCTCCTGGAATGCGGGAATCAAAAGGTATTTCTCGAAGTCAAGAGCGCCGTCCTGAGAGAAAATCAGCAGGCCCTGTACCCTGACTGCCCCTCTGAAAGAGGCCAAAAACACATCAAAGAAATCTCTGCTTATGTCCGCAAAGGTGGAAAAGCGTTCATCCTGTTCATGGCTGCCCTGCCCCAAGTGAAGGCTTTTAAACCCAACAGGGAAGCCGATCCTCTTCTCAGCGATCTCTTGGCTGAGGCGGCTAGGGTGGGAGTCCAGGTCAAAGCCATCGGCCTCTACTACGGCCCCAGGGATTCCGGCATCTATCTGTATAATCCTGATCTTGAGATCAAATTGGAAGAAAATTAGAGGCTCGTGATGAGAATTTGGGACATTCCTCCTGATAAGCTCTGCCGGCAGCATTTGCTCGGGGAACACAGCGAACTCCACGCCCTGTGGAACATCCTCACTCAAGACAAAAATGGCTTCTCCAAGCACCCGGAAACTCTCAGATGGAAGGGCAAATTAAAGGCCCTTTTCCTCAGGCATGAGGCCCTGGTTCTGGAGATGAAAACCAGGGGCTACAAGCATAAAACCCCCCTTGATCCTCTTCGGGCCCGAGGAGAACAAAGGCAGAACGAATTTGTCGACACACCAGAAGAACAGGAGGAAATTCTGCGCAAAAAAAAGTGTGGATGTCAGGTTTGATGGGCCCGAAAATCACAGGAACTCTCGGGCCCTTGCTGACAATTATTTATTCTTCGGCTTTGCAGGCGGAATTTTTATATCAATATCGCTAACTTCACCCAGGGTCGACAGAGGCTTATCAAAATCTTCCTGTTTTCCGACGACCAGAATCTGAACTTTATCAGGCCGGAGATATTCCCTTGCCACCCTGAGGACATCCTTCTTGGTGACTTTTTCGACTCCTTTCTTCACTTGATCCATAAAATCAAGAGGATAATCAAACAAGACATAGGTCATCAACCGGTTGACAATTTTAGCCCTGCTGTCAAAATTAAAGACATAAGAATTCAAGTACTGGTCTTTTGCCTTGGCCAGCTCCTCATCACTCACTTCTTCTTCTGTCATCCACTTCATCTCTTTAAGCATCAAGTCTATAGCATACACAGTCGATTCTGACTTAGTCTGCGCACCACACGAGAAAACGCCAGGATAGGTGAAGTAGGCCCCATAATATCCCCAGACACTGTAGGCCAAGCCCTCATCTGTCCTGATCTTCTTGAACATTCGATCAAAGGAAAGGATGCTGTTCATGACACTCAGAGCTGGGTAGTCAGGGTTGTTCATCATTCCTCCGATATGGCCGATCATGATGTTCGACTGGTTGACATCCGGTTTGTGGATATAGTTGATCGTAGACTTGTAATCATAATCAACTTTGGGCGGAGAGGACATTTTCACTTCAGCCGATTTCCATGGCTCCAGATTCCTTTTGAGCTTATCCAACATTTCTTTGGTCTCAAAATCCCCCCAGGCAGCCATGATCGTGTTGTTCGGATGGAAAAATTCATGATAAAAATCGACTGTGTCTTGTCTGGTTACAGCATCAATCGTGGCGTACTCAGGATGATGAGCATAGGGACTATCCTGACCATAGATAAGCTTTCGAAATTCCCTGTCCGTAATCTGCCCGATATCATCGTTACGCCGAGAGATCATCGTTTTCTCCTGGATCTTGGCCAGGTTGATCTTGTCCTCTGCAAAGGCGGGATTGATCAGGATGTCTGTCAGGATTTCTAGCGTTCTATCGATATCTTCCTTGAGAACAGACACATTAATATACCCTGACATCCGGCCTATGCCCGTCGAAATCGTGGCGGCCATAGTCTCAAGTTCTTTGTCGATTTCATCTCCCGACACGGATGTCGTCCCCCCCGTCCGGATCACCTGCCCACACACGGAGGCCAGCCCAATCTTCGAGACAGGTTCAAAGACAGAGCCAACGCGGACCATAGCCCGAAGGTCAATGGTGGGATATTCATGATCCTCGACTAGAAAGATTTTAAGGCCATTGGCTAATTCGAACTTCTCCACCTTGGGCATCTTGATCGGATTCAATGGGCCGAAGACAAATTTATCCTTGGGGCTCTTCTGGGCAAAAACAGCACTCCCGCAAAAAACAAAAAGAAAAAGAACTAAGCCAATCTTAAATATTTCATTTCGTGCTTTCATTGTTTCTTCCTTCCTTTCAGATCACTTCCCAGGGATAATCTCACCGACCGTTCTCTTCTGCTTAACCAGATAGGTATTAGCCACTCTTTTGACATCTTCAGCTGTGAGGGCTTCGATCTCCTGGATCTGATCAAACGCTGCATCCCAGCCTCCAAGAACGACCTCGGCATAGGTGAGCAGTGCAGCCATGCGGGAATTGGATTTCATCCGGTCCAAAAGGTTCTTGATCGCGTTCCTCTTGAACTTTGTGAGTTCCTCAGCTGTAACAGATTCTGTCTTTATTTTTTCAATCTCCGTGTCAATAACCTCCAGGCATTCATCCGATTTATGACCCCAGGAAGAGACCGCATAAAAAGCAATCAGGTTGGGAAACTTTTCCCCAGGAAACCCGTTGAAACTTCCTGTTTGAATGGCGACTTTTTTCTCCTTGACCATGACCTGATAAAGCCTGGAGGAACGCCCCTGGCCTATGATATTAGCTAAGGCCTCCAGGGCAGCACTGTCTTGGTGGCGAGCGTTCGGGCGGTGATACCCGACAACGAGTATGGGCTGAGATTTTGCTGTAACGGTAACATGCCTTTCTCCCCATTGCTCCGGTTCTTCTGTCCGGACAGGTTCTGGCTTAGGGCCGCTGGGAATCCTTTCAAAATAGGTTTCAGCCAGTTTAAAGGCCTCCTCGGCTGTCATATCACCGACTATCCCCACGGTCAAATTGCTTGGTCCATAGTATTTACTGAAATAGTCCTTGACATCCTGGCGGGCGATATTCTTCAAGTCTGACATGTGCCCAACAACCGAATGGTGATAAGGATGGGCCTTGAAAGCTGTGGCGAAAAAATCTTCTATGAGTCTTCCCATGGGCCTCGTCTCTAAGCCGAGTCTCCTCTCCTCCATGACAACATCCCTCTCCTTGTAGAATTCCCGGAAGACTGGATTGAGAAAGCGATCAGAAGTCACGGCCATCCAGTATTCCACTTTGTTCGATGGAAGGCTGTCTATGTACTGGGTGGCGTCATTACTGGTGTAGGCATTGATTCCTTGATCCCCTTGTCTTCTCATCATATCGATGAGTTCATTGTTTACAACATACTCCTTAGCCTTTAGGCGTAAGGTCTCAAAATTCTTTTTCATTTCCTCGATCTTCAGAGTATCAGGCTTGACCTGGGCCTCTTCCCTCTTGATCTGGTCATAAAGGGCATCCAGCTCTTCAAGAATTCTTATTTCTGCCTCATAGTCTATTGTCCCCATAACTTTGGTGCCCTTGAAAGCCATATGTTCCAGAAGATGAGAGATCCCTGTTATCCCGTAAGTCTCGTTGGCGCTTCCAACATCGGCATAAACGTGAAAAGAGACAACCGGTGCTTCGTGGCGCTCGAGCACGATGAATTTCATCCCGTTCTTCAGGGTCTGGACTTTGACTTGGTTCTTGATAGCCTCAAAAGTCTGAGCGAATAAGGAAGAGGCGAGAATCAAGCTGACGGTGAGGAAAAGAACAAGCTTTTGGCAAATTCCTGTCTTTCTCTTCATTCATGTCCCTCCTTTCGTAAACTGTTTATATTTAGGTTGTCTCATCCCCCTCGACGAAGACAAGAGCAACTCTTCTTCCTCCGGCCTCTGCCAATCCTCCCTTTTACAAGAAATATTTTACTGCTAACTTGATTTAAAATCTACAAAGGATTGGTTAACTATCATCCTTTTGTCTTCTTCAACCCGAGTTCGCCGAGCTGCTTATCGTCAACTGCTGCCGGTGAGCCAGTAAGAAGACAGAGGGCGCTCGTCGTTTTGGGGAAGGGAATGACCTCCCGGATGGATTCCTCGCCGGCCAAGATCATGACGATCCGGTCAAATCCCAGGGCAATCCCCCCGTGAGGAGGCACACCGTACTCAAGGGCTTCCAAAAAAAATCCAAATTTCGCCTTAACCTCTTCCTCAGACAGACCGAGGATTTTGAACACTCTCTTCTGGATATCCAAGTCGTGGATCCGGATAGAACCGCCGCCGATCTCAACTCCATTAAGCACCAAGTCATAGGCCCTGGCTCTGACTTTTTGGGGCTCCTTCTCCAATAAATCGAGGTCTTCCGGTTGGGGAGAAGTAAAGGGGTGATGCATTGAGACCAGGCGTCCTTCTTCTTTGCTCCACTCTAGAAGGGGAAAATCCGTCACCCAGGCAAATTTGTAGAGGTTCTCATTTTCTCCCTGCTTCAGGTAGAAATCCTTTCTCAGCTCTCCTAAAACTTTTACTGCTGTTTCCGATTCATCGGCGACCAATAAGGTCAAATCATCATCCTTGGCCTGGAGTTTTATCCAGATTTTGCCGAGATCCCTTTCCTCGATCTTCAAGGAGGACTTAAACCCCTCGAGTTTCTTAATCCAGATTATCCCTCTGCCCCCGAGTTCCTGGGCTTTTTTATTAAAATTATCCAGTTGACTACGAGAATATTCTCCGCCCCCCTCCAGTACTAACCCCTTGAGGACGCCCCCAGCGGAAAGAGCCTTCCGGACAAGCTCAGAATCAAGTCCCGCTCCGATCTCTGTCAAATCCTGGATTTCCATCCCGAAGCGCAGATCGGGCTTGTCTGTGCCGTATTTATCCATACTCTCCTGGTAGGTCAGGCGTGGGAAAGGCCGCTCCACCTTGACCCCGATAATCTCAAAAACAGCGGCCATCAATCCTTCGTTAACATCGAAGACATCCTCCTCCCCGGCAAAACTCATCTCGATGTCGATCTGGGTAAACTCCGGCTGGCGGTCCGCCCTCAAGTCCTCGTCGCGGAAACAGCGGACGATCTGAAAATAACGGTCAAACCCGGAAATCATCAAAATCTGCTTAAAAATCTGCGGAGACTGAGGAAGAGCGTAGAACCGCCCCCTGTAAATCCGGCTGGGGACGAGGTAATCCCGCGCCCCTTCAGGCGTGGATTTGGTGAGGAAAGGGGTCTCGATCTCCAGGAAGCCGTTTTCGCTCATGTAGTTGCGAACCCGGAGGGCCGCTCGGTGTCGGAGTCTGATATTCCGCTGCAGGGAGGGACGTCTCATATCCAAATATCTGTACTTGAAACGCAGTTCCTCTGATGCTTTTGGAGGATCGGCGATGACGAACGGAGGAACCTTGGCCGTGCTCAAGACTTGAAGGTCCTCGACAACAACCTCAACTTCACCCGTAGGCATATCCGGATTCCTCGATCTGGGATCCCGCTCTTTGACAATGCCCTTGACGGTAAGGACGTCTTCCATCCTGATTTTTTTGGCCCTGTCGAGAAGCTCCTCCTTGTCTGAGGGCACCACTACCTGGACCAGGCCCTCTCTGTCCCTGAGGTCGATGAAGACTAAGTTTCCCAAGTCTCTTTGCCTGTGAACCCAGCCTTTAAGGATGACTCCTTGACCCACATGGGCCAAGCTGAGCTCCCCGCAGTATATCGTTCTTTTCCAAGCAGCCGGTTTCTCAGCTTTCATTCACCTTCACCTCTTATGAGAACAGAAAAATCTTAAGCCGATTCACGGATGACTTTGATGATGTCTTCTTTCCCCACTTCCACCTGATTGCCGGTGGCCATATTTTTCAGCTGGTACTTCCCGCTCTTTATTTCTTCTTCCCCGACGATAAGCACCCATCGGGCTCCCAGCTTGTTGGCCCGGCTTATCTGGTTCCTCAGGCTTCGCTCTTTGTATTCAATCAGGCATTCTAGGTCATTTTGTCTCAGGAATCGGGCCAGAGCCATCCCCTTTTCTTGGGCCTCATCGCCCAGGAAGGCCAAATACAGAAAATCCTCGGCTTCTCGGGTGAAGGGGGCAAGCGAAACGAGCCTCTCCATCCCGACTGCAAACCCAGTGCCGCAGATATCCGGCCCTCCAAAAACCTTCATCATGTCGTCGTACCGGCCACCGCCGAGAATGGCATCCTGAGCTCCCAGCTTGGCTGAGATGATTTCGAAGGTTATCCTCGTATAGTAATCAATCCCCCGAACAAGGCGAGGCTCTACGATGTAAGAAATCTGGAATGAATCCAGGTGGGCTTTGAAGCTGTCAAAATTCGCCTCACACTCAGCACAGAGAAAGTCCGTAATCTTCGGGAAGCCCCGGGCCGCTTCTCGGCACGTTTCCACCTTGCAGTCGAAAATCCTCAACGGATTGGCCGTGATCTTCCTCTGGCAGTCTGGACAGAGAAGGGCTCTTTTTTTCTCCGCTGCCTCTCTTAATTCTTTCAGATATAATGGACGACATCCCTGACAGCCGACCGAGTTGACCAGAATCTCCGTCTCAGTGACCTTGAGGGTTTTTAGAAGATAATCAGCCATCTCTACGATTTCCGCATCGACGGCTGGGGCTTCCTCTCCGAAAACTTCGATGTCCATCTGGTGAAACTGACGGTAGCGCCCTTTCTGGGGTTTGTCGTAGCGGAACATCGGCCCGATAAAATAAAACCGCAGTGGATCTGGCTGGAGATAGAGGCGGTGCTCGATGATCGAGCGGACGATAGAGGGCGTGTACTCAGGGCGGAGGGTGAGGGAACGGCCGGCTTTATCCTTGAATGTGTACATCTCTTTGATGACGATATCCGATGTCTCCCCAGTCCCTTTCTCAAAGAGCTCGGTGGCTTCGAAGATCGGGGCTCTGATCTCCCTGTAGCCGTAGAGCTCGAAGATGCGCTTGGCCGTGGCTTCCACTCGCTGCCATTTTCTGGCCTCTTTAGGAAGGATGTCTTTGGTTCCTTTGATGGCGGCAATTCTCTTTTTCTCGCTCATTTCTCCGCAAACACTCCGATTTTCCTGAATTTCTTGTATCTTTCCTCCAATAGCTCTTCGGTATTTCTCTGCTCCAACCGCTTCAAGATCATGTTTAGCTGCTTGTCAACATTCTTGAATGTCTGTTCCGGGTTAATGTGTGCCCCTCCTGGAGGTTCAGGAATGATCTTATCGGCAATTCCCAGTTCTATCAAATCTTGAGCTCGGATCTTTAAATTCTCGGCTGCCTTGGCCGCCGCACTCTGATCTCTCCAGAGAATGGCCGCACAGCCTTCAGGTGAAATCACCGAATAGAACGAATTCTCCAGCATCAGGAGCACATCGCCGACTCCAATGGCCAGAGCTCCTCCGCTTCCTCCTTCACCGATGACGATATTGACGACAGGAACTTTCAGCTTGGAGATCTCCCTCAGGTTGTAGGCGATCGCTTCTGCCTGCCCTCGTTCCTCGGCTTTGATTCCGGGATAAGCTCCGGGGGTGTCGATGAGTGTGACAACCGGGAATCTGTACTTTTCAGCCAGTTTCATCACCCGGAGGGCTTTCCTGTATCCTTCCGGTGTGGGCTGTCCGAAATTCCTTTCTATCCTCTCTTGTGTTCTCCGGCCTTTCTGATGTCCGATAAAAACCGTAGTCTTTCCTCGGTAGCGGCCCAGGCCGGCTACAACTGCAGGGTCATCGGCCGCCCGTCGGTCCCCATGGAGTTCGATAAAGTCCTCTGTGAGATATCCGATATAATCCAGAGTATAGGGTCTTTGAGGATGCCGGGCGATCTGAACGATATGGAGAGGTGTTAGTTGGGAGCTGATTTGAGCCCATTCTTTTTCGATTTCCTTCCTGATTTTAGATATTTTTTCCTTCTGGCCGTTTTCCTCTCTGGAAACAATCTCATCAATCTGTTCTTTGAGGGAGATGATTTTTTTCTCCAGCTGATAATAATCTTTTTCTGTATTCATCTGCTTTTCATCATCGATAGAGTCCCGTCTATTCTATAGAGTTGTCTGAATCCCTGTCAAGAGTCTTCAACAAAGACCATTCTCCTAATTATTTGAAAATAAATAAATTATTTCCATAAATCTCCTCATATCGCTATTCGCTCTCGCTCTTACCCTCCAGGAAAGCGACCAGGTCCTCTTCGTTAATCCACCACCTTCTTCCTATTTTTTGCCCCCTAATCTTCCCCGACTGGACCAATTTTAGTGCTGTAACCTTAGAGATCTGCAATTTTTCCTGCAAATCATCTAAGGAATACTGATAAATTATCTTACTTCCAAGCCAAATCGAACGCATTTTTAAATATAAATTACTTTATTATACTTTTTTATACTTTAATATATATAAATATACCAAGCATTTGTCAAGATTTTATTTGTTTTATTTTTGGATGGATTTAAAAGAATAGCGCATTTGCCACAATATTTTTAGGTGTCAGGGTTTGCTGTCTGACACCTGGGGCACCTCATGAACTATCATTTCCCATATTATTTGATTGTAAGTTAAATGTTAACGAGAAAACACCCAATCGATTAATAAGATGGACGTTTTTCTCCTATACCCGGACACTCACCTCAAAGCCTTCGCGAATAAGAGATCCTCTCAAGAAATCCTTGACTTTGATCAATTGTTCTTGGTAATAAAGGCTTTTTTCATTGGCCAGGGCATCCTCTTCACTCTCCCAAAGTGTGATAGAAACAACTTTTCCAGATTTGCGATCGACTAAGAAATAGGCCCCACAATAACCCTTCTGAGATTTTGCCGCTGGAACAATACTGTTCTCGTATGTTTTTATGAATTCATCCAGCTTATCCATTGTTGCCTCGCCGGAAGTCATGCGAGCAAACATCTATCCCTCCTAATCTATTTTTTTAACCATTTTTTTTGCTTCCTCTGCTTCAGAAATGCCAGGATCAACATCCTCTCTGAAAACGAGGTGTTTCTTATTTTTCTCTATGATTTTGCCTTTCAGTATTACTCGCCGCTTTAGAGTTACTTATTCCCATCCCATCTTCTTCAATATTATTTCGAACCTTAGGTCATCAGTCAAGCTGGCTATCCAAGAGGCTAAACTTATTTCTATAAGAACTGGATTATGTTTTTCTGCACCGTGGTCAAGTCATTCCAAGGCTTTCTCTCTTTCACCCAGACTATAAAATGGTCTAGCTATTGAGGACGCCGCATTCCCGATATAGTCTGTGTCGACCTTGGCTTCGATCTCCATAATCAACTTTCTTGCTTCATGGGTACTCCCTGATTGGGCATAAAGGGAATCCAGCGAACCTATGAAGGAGTTGATTTCCCTCTAAAAAGCAGTCCGCAGGACTTCCAGCCTCTGGGCAGGGACAGAAAGGGCGATGAGGTTTCCCTCATCATCTGTCTGAAGCTCTATTCTTGTGCCGCTCAATTGTATAATCAAAGAGCAGGGCACTCCCTCAACAGGGCTGAGAGTAAAAGGGGATTCGAATTGAGGAATGATATAGGCGGAAAGCTCGATCTTCTCCTCGAGAGTACATTTATACTTTTTTGTCAAGGCCAAATAAGGAGAAAATACGGGATTGGGCAGAAGAAAAGCATCTCTCCTTATCTCGACCGTGCTTTGACTCTTTTGGCCCGCCACAATTATAGTGTTCTCGACATGCCCCTCTGAGATGATGCTCGAAACTTCTTGCTGCACTCCATTAACAGCCCCTTTAAAGCGGAAAGATCTGGCGGTGAAATCCTTATCCAGACGAATGTCCAATTCCTTGATTTCCATATCAGCAGGTTTGGTCAGCCGCCCTTTGACAGAAAGGTGGTAACCGTTTTCATCCTCTTCCCATATGTATTCTTCATAGCCTACCTTCTCACTCATAAAATAGATGGAGAATGCTCCTTTCTCCATCGAATCCCTGGCGGACGTGGAAAAGGGGAAAAGGCATAACAGGGCTAGAAAAAGAAATAAGACAAACAGGGCTTTCTTAGTCATCCCTCTGACGGCTCTTTTCCCGCCTTAATTTAGTCGACAATAACCGCTGTGCCGTAGGCTAAGATCTCGGAGGCACTCTGCATGATCATGGAGGTGGTGAACCGGACGTTGATGATGGCATTGGCTCCTAGGCTTTCCGCCTCCTCAACCATCCTGTCTAGAGCCTGCTCCCGGGATTCGGCCATCATCTTGGTGTAATCCGTGATTTCTCCTCCGACGATGTTCCTGAGGAGGGCAGAAATATCCCTCCCGATGTGTCGGGCTCTGATCGTGTTACCTCTGACCAGGCCTAAGTTCTTCTTAATCTCTTTTCCCGGCACGAAATCCGTCGTGACCAGTATCATTTTTCGACCTCCTCGTACCTTTCCCTTTTGCGGACAAAAAGACGCTCCCGAAGAATAGACACCAGCAAAACGGCCAATCCTGCCATAGCAGCCAGAATCCCAACCTTGAGGAGCAGGGGAGTGGTCTGGTCCTGGATGATTCCTTCGACCGCTTTGTATCCGCCAAAAAACAGAAGAATTATAGCGCCGATGGAAAAAAGAATCCACCCGATCCTTCTCTCCAGGCGGTTGTACACGGAAGACCAATAAACCTGCCAGGTCTCCTTCGGGGGCTTTTTCAGTTCCATTTGACCCATCACCTCCTCGAGTTTTTTCATCTCTTCGAATTCTCTTTGACATTCCGGACATTCCTTAAGGTGGATTTCTACAATCTTTTTCTGCTTTTCATCGGCCTCTCCGTCCATATACGAAGAAATGAGCTCTTTTATTTGCTGATGATTTCGATATCCCATTCAATTCTCCCTTTTATTTTCCCGCTCAAAGCCCAGGTGTTTGGCCAGAATTTCCTTGAGTTTCTTTTTGGCATAATAAAGGGAAGACATGATGGTTCCCACGGGTTTGGCGGTTATTTCAGCAATCTCTTGGTAAGAAAACTGCTGGAAATAGCGAAGGATGACGAGCTCCCTCTGTTCAAAAGGCAGTGCGGCTATTCCTCTCCACAGCGTGGCCTTCAGTTCTCTATTTTTTTCGTCTTCACAGGATACCTGGCTTTCCTCGAGCGGGACTTCAACCCGACGATCTCGTTTTCTCAAATGGTCGAGACAGAGGTTTTTCATCAGCCTGTAAAACCAGGGGAAAAACGCCTTATCTGTATTAAATTTCTTGATATTCCGGAAGGCCTTGACAAAAGCCTCTTGGGAGAGGTCAAGAGCGTCTTGATGGTTATGAACAATGCCCAACGCAATATAATAGGCCGATTTCATGTATTTTCTGACGACTTCGCCGTAGGCCTCTCTGCTCCCTGCCTGGACCAGCTTCAGCAGGTCTTTTTCAGAGAGGGTTTTTCGCTCGCTCATCCCCGATTGTACTCCGCAGACAACGAGCTTCCCCTCCAGGGCTCTTTCCTGAGGCACTTTTTGCTATCTCCGTCTGTAACGATAATAACTACGCCTATTCCTATCATTTTATTCAACCTCCTTTGCTTTCCTTTTTAATCCTTTGTCTGACAACTTCAAAAAAGAAAATGGATGCGGCAGAAGCAACATTGAGCGAGGTGATGCGGCCGAGGAGAGGAATCGAGAGAATCTTATCGCATTTTTTCTTAATCAGAGGACGCAATCCCTTGCCTTCAGAGCCAAGAACAAGGGCTACGGGAAGTGTATAGTCAAATTCATACCAGGGTTCGGGGGCGTCGCCTTCGGCCCCCACAACCCAAATGCCGCTTTCCTTGAGAACATCTATGGTTCTAGCAAGATTTTTCACCCTGGCGATTTTGACATATTCAGCCGCACCTGCAGAAACCGAAGCCACTGTTTGGGTCAACCCAACCGCCCTTCTTTCCGGAAGGATGATTCCATCGACTCCAGCCCCTTCTGCAGACCGGATTATCGCCCCCAAGTTCTGAGGGTCCTCCACTCCATCAAGCAGCACGAGGAAGGGGACTCCGGACGAGGCGAGGAGCGAAGCGAGGGGCACAAATTCCTTCATCGCGACTAAAGCCACGGCCCCCTGGTGGTCTCTCTCTATCTGGTCGAGCCTCTTCTTGGGGATAAAAAGGAGGGGAATGTTCGCAGCTTTTGCGGTCCTGATGATTTCTTCCACTCGACCCTCCCTCTTGTCCTTCTGGATCCATATTTTTTGGATCCTCTGTGGAGAGGACCGGGCGATCTCGAGGATCGGGTTGATACGGCTGATTTTTCCCATTCCTTTTCTACTCTACAAATCCCGAATATCGTTTATAATCTATATCATATCCGGGCCCAATTCAAATCGAGAGAAGGAGACAACGGGGAGATGAATAAGGAAGGAAAGTTGCCGATGTCTCTGCTCGAGATTGAGCAGGTCTGAGGAGTGAGGGGAAATTTATTTAAACCTATAAACCAGGTCCTCGTTCAAGTTGTACGTGTAGGGGAGGCCGCTGTTTTTCCAGCCGTTCTTCGATCGGTAGCCTTGAGAATCTTTCTCTCCTTCGAATCCAAACTTCATGTTGAAGACATTTTCGAAACCGTTGGCCTTGAGTAAGCTCAAGGCTTTTGTGCTTCTCCCTCCACTCCGGCACATGAAAATCAGGGTGTCCTCGGGTTTGAACTTGGCCTTTATATCCTCGATGAAGTTCTCGTTGGCCTCCATCTTCTGCTTGTTTTCGCTCCAGAAAAGAAGGGGAATATTGGTGGCCATCTCGGGGTGACCAACGAAGACGTATTCCGAGATCGTCCTCACATCGACAAGGTAGGTCGATGGGTTCTGGAGCATCTTGAAGGCCTCCTGGGGGGTAACATCCGTGTTTTCCGCCAACCAAAAGCAGGACAGGATGATAATTCCGACAGAGAGAATCGTTAATCTTCTCATTCTGAACTTCTTTAGGTCAACTCTCATTTTTTTATTATACACAATTCATCTGTTGCGTTCCTGGGGAGATAGATGGAGGGGGGAAAGAGTAGAAATAGGATACGAGGATACTTTTTTACTGGATTCCCGCTTTCGCGGGAATGACGGGGGAGGTCTCTCTACTTCCGTTGGAGTCTGTGCCTGCACCTGACACCTGTTACCCGCTTTCGCGGGCACATGCTTCCGCAGGGATGACGTCTTCTACGATGACTTGGACAAAAGGACTCTGTCCATCTACAACGATTTTGAAAACAGGTGGGCCCGGTAACCCTTGCGGGAGTACCGGAAGAGTCCTTTTTGGGTCAGTTTGGTCAAGATGTCTTTCTCGCTCAGGTGATGGTCGCTGAAAAAGAGTATGCCTTCGGGTTTCAGGATCCGGTGAAGTTCGGTCAACACGACATCCGGATCATCCACCTCGTGGAGAACATCATTCAGGATGACAAAATCCACGCTCTGGTCCGTAAGCCCCGTCGCTCTGTCAGAGGAGATGGTATCGATGTTCTGAAGGCCCTTTTTGTCCGTTCTCCTCTTCACCCTCTGTACGGAAAGCGGATGAATGTCTAAAGCATGTACTTTTCCCGTCTGGCCGACGATGTGGGCCGCGGCCAGGGAAAAGCTTCCCGGGCCGCAACCGAAATCGAGCACTTGATCTCCAGGTTTTAAACCCGCTTTCTGCAGTTTCTTCATGGGGGGAAAGAAGACATCCCGGAGCCACAAGGTTAAGGACATGAGCCTAAAATGGCTGTTTGCTTTGACTTCGGGCATTTTCAGTCCTCTTCTATTCTTTCTTGATCTTCGACTTTTCGAACATAGGCCTCGAAGGCTGCCTTGCCTTCATCTTTCCAGTACTGCTTGTAGTATTTCCAGTTTTTGGGCCCTCCTGCTATCTCAAGGTCTTCTTCTTTCAGGCCGCCGAAATACCTTTCCCATCTGTCGCGGAATCCTTCCGAGAAGCGATCAGAGTAGTTCCTGTGGTGGGGACCAAACCCTCCGAAGAGAAGCTTGGCCAAGATCACGATCCCGAAAGCCCGCCAGTAAGTGATTTGAGGGAGTGAGAACAACATCGGCATGAGCCAGTTCCAGAGGACCTTGACCAGCAAACCAAAAACGAGCGCGAACACGACGGCAAAGGCCACACCGGCGATCGTCATCCCGACGATCCGCAGCCCCTTGAGCCCTTGATGAGACGAAAACCTACCAGAAGCATGGATTCTATTCTTAATCATTTTTTCCTCCTTTTATCAGATTAAACTAACCCGGTTAGCTTTTCTCTAATCTTATGTAAAGCCCGTGATTTTCTGGCAAGCAGAGTCCCGATAGGGATGCCCCACTCCTCAGAGAGCTCACGGAAAGGCCGATCATCGAATTCAGTGGCGATGATGACAGCTCTTTGCTCTTCGCTCAGAGAGTCGAGAGCTTGGTAGACCCTTCTCCGAATTTCTCTCCTCTCGATCTCTCTAACCGTGTCGTAGCGAGTATCGCGGATTACATCGGAAAGGGATATCGTCCGTTTTTTTCGTTTCCGGAGAAGGTCAACGACACGGTTGCGCAGAGATTGGTAAATGTAAGCGGTGAGGTTTTCAATCGGGATGGTGAAATGTGCTCTATCGAAGAAACTCAGCATGACATCTTGGACGACATCCTCGGCGTCCCGCTCGGCTGTGTCCTCGATCAACAATCTGACATACCGGACCAATCTCTGGTATTCAGTCTGGAAAAATTCCGCTATCTTGTTCACCGTTCCTTTCCTGTTCTTCATCTCTCACATCAATGAAGACGTAAGAGGCCGCCTTATATTGCAAGGAATCTTCAGGATGATAAGACCATTAAAGACCCCACTCCCACCTGCCTTAGCCCAACCTCCGTCTCAAACCTTTTTATAATCTATTACGAACGTATAAAATGATGTAGCAATCTATTGGTCGGCACTGAGGCCGCCCTCAAGCCCCCGTAGCGGAGGGGGGCCCCGTCGGCTTTTCCGACGGGGGGAACCGACGGGACTGGTTCCCCGGGGTTCGGAGGCTTGGGCGGCCCCAGCGCCGACTATAGATTCTCACATCATTTATTACGTTCGCAATAGTTTTGTCGGCTTTCCATCCTAAGGACCGGCTCTCTTTTGTTAACCGTATTGACTCTTGTCGTCAATAATGTCTCCCTTCTGCCAGTCCTCAATCCAGTCGGTAATCTTGAAGATTTTCATCTTCCCGTCTTTGGTCGAGCAGATAACGCGGTTGAGACCAGCATTGATGATCATTTTTTTACAGATAAAACAGGGGAAGGCATTGATGGGAGTCTTGTCTTTATGGACACTGCCATAAATATACATATCTCCCCCGAGGAGGCTGACGCCAGCGCGAGCGGCGTTGATTATGGCGTTTTGTTCGGCATGGACACTGCGGCAGAGCTCGTATCTCTGTCCGTGGGGGATGTTCAGTTTATCTCGGAGGCAGAAGCCGTGTTCCAAGCTGTCTTTGGTCTTTCTCGGGGCTCCGACATACCCCGTGGAGATGATCTGATCGTCCCGGATGATGATGGCCCCTATGGAGCGGCGGAAGCAGGTGCTCCGCAAAGCCACCTCTTTGGCGATACTCAGATAATACTCATCCTTGGAAGTTCTTTTCTTATTCACACAAATTCCTCCAGTTTTTTGGACAGGTTTTCCAGAGTGCTGTCGTTGTAGATTTTGAAATCTGCCAGCTGGATGCAGTGGCTCAGCTGCTGTCCTGTCAAGAGGTCGGTTATCTCTTCGGCTTCCTTGGCGATGAATTCCTGAAGAGTGGACGCGGATTCTTCTCTTCCTCTCTTTTTGGCTCGCACAAACCTCAATTCGACTGGAGCATCGATGGCGAGAAGGATCAAATCACCATATCCCCGCAAGAACTCCACTTCTTGGGGATTCCGGATGCTGTCCACCACGGTTTTCCCCTTGATTTTCCTCGTGACCAGACGGGCCAACACATCTGCTCCCTGTGTCTCCCGCATCTCATTTCCCTTCCGGATCAGGTTGTCTCGGGTTATCGGAATTCCGTCTTTTTCGAGTTCATCGCGAATCACGTCGGAGAGAGAGACGTAAGCATATCCTCTCTTCTGAAAATAGGCTGCGGCCTCTCCTTTTCCTGCGCTGTTTGTCCCTGTCAGGCCGATCAATCTCACTTTTTTCTTCATCTCTCATGAATGCTAAGCCGGCCCATTTTCATCTTATCCCGCAAGATCTTCCTCTGATTCTGTTTTTTCTTTGCCCCTTTTTTCCCCGAAGACAAAAGCAATCAATATGCTTATTCCGTACAGAGCCAGCATGGGGACAGCCAGGATGCTCTGGTTGATGATATCCGGACTGGGGGTGATGATGGCGGCGATGATGAAGACAACGAGCACCGCATACTTGAAGTTTTTGACCATCCACCGCGAGGTGACCAGTCCCATCCTAGAGAGGAAGAAGATAAGCGTCGGCATTTCAAAGACCAGAGCGATCCCGATGAGCAGCCTGAGGGCCAGGCTGAAATACTGGTCGATCGTGATCATGGGCTGGAATTCGCTTCCCATCTTCAGAAAAAAGTTACAGGCAAACGGAAAGGCTACGAAATAGCCAAAGGCCGCTCCCAGGAGAAAAAAGAAAGTCGTAAAAATCACGAAAGGATAGACATATTTCTTTTCCTTCTTGTAGAGCCCCGGCGCAACGAAGAACCACAACTGCAGGAAGATGAACGGAGAGGTAAGCAGGATAGCGGCCAGGAACGAGACCTTGATGTACAGCATGAAGGGAGCAGTGAGGTGGGTAAAGACGAGCTTTGTGTCAGCGGGGAGGTACTGAGTAACAGGCCGGGCCAGGATATTGTAGATCTCTTTACTGAAGAACCAGGCCGGGATGACGGCGATGACGATGGCGAGGAAGGAGTAGAAGATTCTTTTCCGGAGGTCTTCGAGATGTTCGAGGAAGGTCATCTCGTCAGGGGACTTTTTTCCCTTCCTCATTCTCTTCCAGGTCCCTTTCGATATCTCGTTTGATCTCTTTAAATTCTTCGGTTTGGATTTCTTCTTCGATCTTCTCCTTGATTTCGTCCGAAGTTCTTCGGAATTCTCTGAGTGCCCTGCCTATGGAGCGCCCGACTTCGGGCAGCTTTTTTGGGCCAAAAATGAGAAGAGCGATAGCCAGGATGATGAGTAATTCAGGAAATCCGATGTTGCCGAACATTCTTATTTCTCGAGAAAAGGCAGTAGAAAATATAGCCTTTAAGCGGCCATAAGTCAAGAATTCCTTCCTGCCCGTCCCCAAAAATTGACTGCCTGCGTGATCTTTACAATCCCAGAAGGGTCTGGTAATATGTGAAGTCGCCAAAATGAAAAGGAAAATTTTTATCTTCACCCTCATGACCTTGATCCTTATCACTCTTCGGGCTCAGGAGGAAGATGTCTGGCGCGTCTCCGTAAAAAAGCTGGCTTCGATCATGACCCTGATCGAGGAGAATTATTACCAGCAGACCAATCGCGATGAGCTTATGTATTCCTCCATCAGAGGAATGATCCAGACGCTTGATCCTCATTCCTACTTCCTCGACCCAAATCATTTTTCTCGCTTGCGGGAGGAACATGTCGGTAAGTATTACGGATTGGGAATCCTGATCACTAAACAGGAAGACCGGCTGGTCGTCGTCTCCCCTATCGAGGGAGGGCCCGCTTACCGATTAGGCATCCAAGCCGGGGACGTCATCTCTCAGATCGAGGGGGAAAGCACGAAGCCCATATCCAGCTATGACGCCATGCAGAAGCTCCGGGGACCGAAGGGGACTAAAGTGACGATCACAATCGTGAGGGACGGGTTGGAGGACCCTTTCGATGTGGCCATTGTTAGGGAAGAGATTTCTCTTTATAGCGTTCCCTATTCCTTCATCCTCCAAGATGACATAGGGTATATTTTCATCCGCAATTTTTCTTCAACCACCACGCGGGAATTCGAAGAAAAGATGGAAGCTTTGGTCCAACAAGGGATGAAAAAACTCATCCTTGATCTAAGGGGCAATGGAGGCGGGACCTTCGTGCAGTCCATCGAACTCTCAGATGAATTCCTGCCGAAAGGGGCGACAGTTGTTTCCATCAAGGGAAGGAACAAGTATTACAACAAGCAATTCAGTGCCATGCGTAATAACCAGTATGAGGAAATCCCTCTGGTCATCCTGATCAACCGCGGCAGTGCCAGCGCCCCTGAAATCTTGAGCGGAGCCATCAAAGATAACGACAGAGGTATCATCATTGGTGAGGATTCTTGGGGAAAGGGTCTCGTACAGACCGTTTTTCCGTTGGCCCCCGACCTTGCTGTCGCCCTGACGACAGCCAAGTATTTCACCCCAAGTGGCCGGTCGATCCAGAGAGATTACACTTCCCTCGAGGATTACCTGTTCAGCCGGCAGGTCCCTGATGAAGGAAGGGAAGTGAAATTCACCTCAAAAGGGAGAAAGGTGTTCGGTCAGGGGGGGATTACGCCTGACTATCTTGTTTCCTTTTCCCCCAAGAATATTACAGCCAGTCTGTTTGCGAGAGGAGCCTTCTTCACCTACGCCACCCGGTTCGCCAATAAAAAGACGCCTCTATCAAAAAAATTCAAGTTTCCCGACGAAAAGACAGTCCCAGGAGAAGAAAAACTCGCCCCTCTCCAGCCGAACTTCTATCCAGACAGCCGATTCCTTGAAGATTTTAAGGCTTATCTTGAAGAGAAAAAGATCGAATTCGATAGTCCTCAATTTGAAGAGGCCCAAGAAGAAATTAAAAGAGAATTGGCCAGAGAGATAGTTTCTGTTATCTGGGGAATGGAGGAAGGAACCAGAGTCTACAGAAAGAAAGATCCGGTTGTCTTGAAGGCCGTCGAGGTTTTGCCCGAGGCAGAAGGACTCGTCAACGACCGCGCTCCTTAAAATATCCCCCTCTCATACTATTGCCAAACTTTCTCAACAAAGAAAAACACCCGATTTCAACTTTTTTTCAGCCTAAGGCTTCCTGTATAATGATTCCAAAGGAAAGGAGACTTATCATGAAAATCGCTCTCGCCTCCGATCATGCGGGGTATGAACTCAAAAAAGGAATCATATCCTACCTCTCTAAAAACGGAATCGATCATGGGGACTTTGGCTGTGGACCAGAGGAAAGAGTGGATTATGTGGATTATGCGGAGAAGGCCATCGAACAGGTTTTGGAGAAGGATTATGACCGCGCTATCCTTATCTGCGGCACAGGACTGGGTATGGCTATTGTCGCCAACAAGCACAGGACCATAAGAGCCACTCCCTGTGTCGATGAATACACAGCCGAAGTAAGCCGCAGGCATAATGATTCTAACTGCTTAACATTGGGGGGAAGGGTCATCCCCTTGGATGAGGCCTTAAGTGTTGTCCGCATCTGGCTGGAAACAGAGTTTGAAGGCGGAAGGCATCAAAATAGACTGGACAAGATTTTAGAAATCGAAGAAAAGAATTTTAAATCGAGATAAAGGAGCCAAAGATGATGACATTAGAAGAAAAAATCCATTTTTTATCCGGAAGAATCGAAAAAAATAATACTTGGAGGCAGAGGGAATGCATTAACCTCATCCCCTCCGAAACGACGCCCTCCCTTCTCGTCAAGATGTGTGAGATTTCCGACCCGTCCGGCCGGTATGCCGAGCACAGGACGATGAAGGGAGAAGAGATTTACTTTTATCAAGGGACAGATTTCATCCGGGATGTCGAAGAGGAACTTCGGGAGGAAATGCGGAGCTTTTTAGGGTGTTCAGAGGTGGAACTGAGGACGATCAGCGGCCAGATGGCCAACGAAGTGGTCTTCAAAGGCATGGTCCGTTTTCTCAACCGCGAGCGCCCCGAGGGCACCCCGATGCGCAAGATGACTCTGGTCATGAACAACGCCCTGACCAAAGGCGGGCACCTCAGCTCCCAGCCCATGGGCGCTCTTTTCAATTATGTGGCTGAGGACCCAGAGACGGGAAAGGAAAACGTCATCAATTTTCCTGTTTCTGGTGATAATCCCTACAAGACAGACCGAAAGAAGCTGGAAGAGCTCTTGAGGACCCATAAACCCGAGCTGGTTGTGTTTGGCAAGAGTATGTTCATCTACGAGGAGCCGGTCGAGTTTATTTCAGAAGTCGTCAAAGATTGGGAGGCGCGGCCGGTCATCATGTATGACATGGCCCATGTCTTGGGGCTGTATGGAGCCTTCCAGAAGCCTCTCGAGGAGGGGGCCGATGTCATCACCGGGAGTACCCATAAAACCTTCTTCGGTCCTCAGCGGGGGGTTGTGGCGGGCAATTTCCCCAAAGGAAGCCCGCTGCGAAAACTCTGGCTGGATATCGAGGGAAGGGCCTTCCCCGGCTCGACCAGCAACCATCACCTGGGAACACTCCTCGCTCTTCTGATGGCCGCCTACGAAATGAATGAGTTTAAACAGGACTATCAATCCCAGGTCCGGAGAAACGCCAAAGCCTTCGCCCGGGCCCTGTCTGACAAGGGCGTTCCGGTGGAGGGGGACGAGCAGGATGGTTTTACTCAGACTCATCAGGTTATCATCCGGATTAAGGCTTACGGCCATGGGATGGAGATCGCGCGGAGGCTGGAGGAAAACAATATTGTTGCTAATTACCAAGCTCTCCCGGATGATGAGACCTTCCTGGATCCCAGCGGAATCCGGATGGGAGTCCAGGAGATGACGAGGTTCGGGATGAAGGAGGCTGATTTTGATCTCCTTTCGGGCTATATAGCGGATGTCATCATCAAGAACAAGGAATGCCGGGAGGAAGTGAAAAAGTTACGCCAGAACTTCCTCGAGATGCAGTTCTGTCTTCCCCGGGAGACGGGGGTTTCTTTTGCGGCAAAAATCATGGCGAGCGTCTTTCCCTACTCTGGTTTTCCAGACCAATTCATCCAGAACCTTGAACAGAACTTGAAGTAGGCATCATTGACGCGGTCATCCTTTTTTGTCAGAATGATTCAAAAAAAGGTGAAGAGAAGATGAAGGTATTAGTCATTGGCTCTGGTGGAAGAGAGCATGCTCTGGCGTGGAAAGTGGCCCAGAGTCCAAAGGTGAAAAAAATCTTCTGCGCCCCTGGAAACGCGGGGACCATGGCTGTTGCGGAAAACATCCCCCTCGGTGCTACCGATCTTAAAGGCCTCAGTCATTTTGCCGGGCAGGAAAAAATCGATTTGACCATCGTTGGGCCTGAGCTTCCGCTGACGATGGGGATTGTGGATGAGTTCGAGGAGAGGGGGCTGAAAATCTTCGGTCCGGACAAGAATGCCGCCCAGCTCGAAGGAAGTAAGGTGTTTGCTAAACAATTCATGGACCGCCATAAGATTCCCACCAGCCGGTTTAAGCTGGCTGAATCCCCAGATCAGGCGAAAAAAATTCTGGAATCTGGAGAGTTTTCCTATCCCCTGGTTATCAAGGCCGATGGACTGGCAGCCGGTAAAGGTGTCATCATCTGCCGGAACGTCAACAAGGCAGATGAGGCCATAAAATCCATCATGGTGGACAAGGTGTTCGGAGATGCCGGCAAGAGGGTGATCGTCGAGGAATTCCTGAGAGGGTTTGAGGCTTCGTTTATCGCTATTTCCGATGGTGTGAAAGTTCTGCCTCTGGTGACGACGATGGACCACAAACCTATCTATGATGGAGATAAAGGCCCCAACACTGGAGGGATGGGAGCGATCTCCCCTTCTCCTTTCGTAGACGAGGAGCTCTTCGATGACATCATGGAGACCATCGTTTTTCCGACCATAACCAGGATGCTCGAGGAAGGAAGAAAATACAAAGGAGTGCTGTACGTGGGTTTGATGCTCACTGAAGAAGGGCCCAAGGTTTTGGAATACAACTGCCGCTTCGGAGACCCCGAGACTCAACCCCAAGTGTTGAGAATGGTGAGTGACTTGGTCGATGTGATTTTGGCTGCACTGGAAGGAAAGGTGCTGGAGGCACAGATAAAATGGAGTCAGAATCCCGCTGGGTGTGTCATCTTAGCCTCTGGTGGCTATCCTCTTAAGTATGAGAAAGGAAAACGCATCGAGGGTCTGAAGGAGGCCTCCGGAGCCAAGGGGATCACCATCTTTCATGCCGGCACAGAATTCAGAGATAACGAGTACTATACAGCCGGCGGCAGGGTGCTGGGGGTCTGCGCTTCCGAGAAAACCCTGGCTGAGACCATGAAGAAGATCTACAGGACGATTTTTAAGATCTATTTTGAGGCGATGCATTTTCGGCGGGACATCGGAGTCGAAAAGGAGGAGTGGATATGAGAGTAGCGGTTCTTATCGGGAGTGATTCGGATTATGAAGTGGTCCAAGAGGCCATAAAGATTTTTCAGGAATTCAAGGTGGAGTTTGCCCTGGAAGTGACCTCGGCCCACCGGTCTCCAGAGAGGACGGTAAGGCTTGTCAAGGATTTCGAGCAGAAGGGGGCAGAAGTGTTCATCGCCGTGGCCGGGAAGGCAGCCCATCTGGCGGGGGCTGTGGCCTCTCAGACGGATCGACCGGTCATCGGTGTTCCTGTGGAGAACTTCGAGCTGGGAGGGCTGGACGCCCTTCTCTCGACTGTCCAGATGCCCAAAGGTGTCCCGGTGGCCACGATGGGACTGGGCAAGTCAGGAGCGGCGAATGCAGCTTTTTTGGTTGTCCAGATTCTCGCCCTAAAAGACAGCGGACTGAAGAAAAAGTTCAAGGCCTACAAGAAGAAATTGGCTGCCCAAGTCGAAAAGAAGTCCCAAAAGGTCAAGAAAAATCTATGAGATCCTTCTCCATCCAGACCTTCGGCTGTCGGGTCAACCAAGCCGAGGCTTTTCTTTGGGCAGATGAGCTCCAGAATCAGGGGTGGCGCTTCGAGAGAGACTGTTTGCGGAGTGATCTGGTCCTGATGAACACCTGCACCTTGACTAGGAATGCGGATAGGGATGCGAGGAAGTTCATCAGGGCTGTTACCCGGGAGAACCCAAAAGCGCGGTTGGTGGTGACGGGGTGTTATGCCCAGAGGAGCCCTGAGGAATTTAAAGATCTTCCCCAGGTCTGGAAGGTTTTCCCGAACGAGGAAAAACACAGAATCGTTTCCCATGTGTCTACCATCGCAAGCCAAGGAGAATCCGTGTCTCCTCTTCCCTTCCGGTCTCGGGCCTTGGTCAAGATCCAGGACGGATGTGATTTTCGGTGCACGTTCTGCATCATCCCCTGGGTCAGAGGGCAGAGCCGAAGCATCGCCCAGGCAGAGGTCCTCTCCCGAATCAGGAAGTACATCGACCAGGGATTCAAGGAAATCGTGTTGACCGGGATCCATCTCTGCTCGTACGGCCACGACCTCAATCCTCCCTCTTCTCTTTTAGATCTTTTAGAAGAGATTGAAAACCTCGAGGGATTAACCTGGCTGAGGCTGAGTTCGCTCGATCCGAGGTACTTGAGTCTGCCGCTCCTGGAACACATTGCCAAAAGCGAAAAGATATGTCCCCACCTCCACCTCTCCTTGCAATCCGGGTCGGACCGGATTCTGGCTCGGATGGGGAGAAAGATCAGATGCTGTGATTTCAACAGAATCCTGGCCCATCTTCGGGATCATGATCCCTTCGCTGCCCTGGGCACGGATATCATCGTGGGTTTTCCTGGAGAGAGTGAGGAAGATTTTGAGTCGACCTGTGATTTCTTGGCTTATTCGCCACTCACCTACTTCCATGTCTTTGCCTATTCTCCGCGTCCTTTAACAGAAGCCGCTTCCTGGTCTCAAGTGGATCCTAAGGTCAAAAAGAAGAGAGCGGCCCGGTTAAGAAATTTAGCAGGAGTGAAGAATTTTGCCTTCCGGAAGCAGTGTCTCGGCAGAGAGTTCAAGGGCATTGTGATCAAGAAGGGTAAAGATCATGCCCAAGTCCTGACAAATAATTATATCAAGGTTCACGTGCCGGCTTCTTTAGCCGATGAGCGTAATGAAGTCAAGGTCAAGATAACTAGCGTCTTCCCCAAACTGACAGAGGGAAAGATAATTCGAGACTAGATTTAAATAATGTAAACGCAGTAAATAAGGCTACAAACTCTGTGCGGCCTGGAGCCGCCCTCAGCCCCCGGACCCCCTGGGAACCAGTCCCGTCGGTTCCCCCCGTCGGATAAGCCGACGGGGGCCCCCCTCCGCTACGGGGGCTCGAGGGCGGCATCCATGCTGCCCAAGAGATGAAATCACACGAATTATTGCATTAAAATTAGCCAGTGAAATGGTGCTTCCCCTTTCCTTTTATTCTCGTCCTACGCTTGAGGTCTTGTCAGACCTCATCGGGATGGTCTTGGTTCACCGGTCAGAACAGGGGACGACTTCGGGTGTTATCGTAGAGGCTGAGGCCTACCGGGGAGAGAATGATCCAGCCTCGTTTGCTTTTCGGGGACGAACAAAAAAAAGCGAGATGCTCTACGGTGAACCAGGAAAAGCCTTTGTCTACGTGTGCTACGGCATCCACTTCCTGCTCAACATTGTCACCGAAGAAAAGGGTTTTCCGGCAGCGGTTCTGATCAGGGCGGCTGAACCCCTCAGTGGGATCTTGTTGATGAAAGACAGGAGGAGAACCCAAAACCTTCAGAACTTATGTTCTGGGCCAGCTAAGCTGTGCCAAGCTTTTGCCATCGATCTGTCTCTGAACGGCGTGTCCTTGTATTCTTCCCGGTCCCCACTGTTATTGAAGAAGGGAGAGAAAAAGGGGATGGAGCTTTCCTGGAGTCCACGGATCGGAATACGGGAAGGAAAAGAGAGGCTGTGGCGGGCCTCTCTCAAAAACAGCCCTTTTGTATCCGTCAAATCGCTTTAATTTCCCCCACCAAGAGGTTAAAATAGAGCGCGATGAGCCGAGTCATCATTCTTCCCCCAGAGATCTCTCAAAAGATTGCCGCCGGTGAGGTGATCGAACGGCCCTTCTCTGTCGTCAAAGAATTGACCGAAAACTCCCTGGATGCGGAGGCCTCGGAGGTGAAAGTGGACCTTGTGGAAGGAGGGAAAAAGCTCATCAGGGTGACCGATAATGGCTCAGGCATGAGCCGCGAAGACGTAAACCTATGTTTTGAAAGGCACTCGACGAGTAAAATTGCGAGCGAGGAAGACCTGGGTGAGATCGCCACTCTGGGGTTTAGAGGGGAGGCCCTTCCCAGCATAGCTGCCGTTTCCCGGCTGATTTTGAAGACAAGCGAAGGGAAAGAGGAGAGGGGGACGTTTGTCGAGAGGGAAGGGGATAAAATCCTCAAGATCCAAGATGTTGGCTTTCCTAAGGGGACCATGGTCGAGATCAAAGACCTGTTCTTTAACCTGCCTCCGCGCCGGAAGTTCCTGCGGTCGGAAAGATCAGAGCTTTCCTCTATCGTGAAGTACATAACGTCGGTCTGCCTGGCTTATCCTCGGGTTAGATTTTCTCTGGCTCATGGGAAGCGAGAGATTCTTAATTATCCTGCGGTCAAGAGCCTCAAGGAGAGGATTTTCCAGGTTTATGGGAGTGCCATCCTCGAAAGACTGATGGAGGTTAACTATAATGAGGGAGATTTTCGGCTCTCTGGGTTTGCCTCCTTGCCTCCATCAGGCCGCCCGGACCGGGCTCAACAGCTCTTCTATGTCAACAGCCGGCCGGTCAAGGACAGGCTTCTCCAAGCAGCCTTAAACCAGGCCTACAGGGGATTTTTAGAGAAGGACCGTTTCGCTGAGGCTTTCTTGTTTATCGGTTGTCCTTATAATCAGGTGGATGTTAACGTCCATCCCACCAAAGCGGAGGTGAGGTTCAAAGAATCTCAGGCCGCTTTTCACCTGGTGATAAACGGCATCAGACGGGCCATGCTCCAGCACCAGGGCATCAAAGAGATATACCCGACGCAAACGGAGGAGCCAGTCTTCAAAGTACAAGAAAAAAGGCCTTCTCCTCCGATGAAAAAGATGGAAAGGGGAAGGGAGATAATAGAAGGCTTATTCCCGACTCCTTCAGTGGATGAAATAACGTATCCTCGAGTCCTGGGGCAGTACCTGAACCTGTACATTATCGTCATAACCGAGGAGGGAATCCTGATCATCGACCAGCACAATGCCCACGAAAGGATTCTGTTCGAAAAATACAAAGACATAAACAGGAGGAAAGAGTGGCCGAAAAGATTAGCCCTCTTTCCCCTGCTCATGGAACTTGCGCCTTCCCAGATCGTGAGCCTCGAGGAGAATCAAGAACTACTGGAGGAGACCGGTTTCAGGGTGGAAGAGATGGGCGGCCAGAGCTTTGCCTTGAAAGAATTCCCGGATATTTTTAAAGAGGAGGATGCCAAGGAGACCTTCCTGTCCCTCCTAGAAGAAATGAAGGAGGAAAAAGTCGAAGATCGAGCTGAGAAGATTCTGGCAACCCTGGCCTGCAAAACCGCTGTCAAAGCGGGGGAAATCCTTCCTCTGGATAAGATGAATTTCCTGGTTGAGCAGCTCTTGCAGACCTCAAATCCATCGCTCTGTCCGCATGGAAGGCCGATCGTCGTCAAGATAGAAAAGAGGGAGATTGAGAAGGGGTTGAAGCGGAGCTGAAATTGACAACTCCCCGAGGTTTTGTTAAGATTATCGAGCCCTTAACCAGGGAAAACGTTCATAACAGCTGACCTGGAACCCATTTTTCCGAGCAGGAATTCACGGGGAGTGGCGCAGCCTGGATAGCGCGCCTGCCTTGGGAGCAGGAGGTCGTCGGTTCAAATCCGATCTCCCCGATTTGGCTTTCGAGCCGAGCCTCCGAGCTCGTCAAGAAAACTCGACACTGAGAACGCGCCTGTAGCTCAGTTAGGATAGAGCAGCTGCCTTCTAAGCAGCGGGTCGGGAGTTCGAGTCTCTCCAGGCGCGCCAGGCTTACCCCTTATTTTTCAACAGTTTTCATCAGGATTGATTTTCAACGAGCCTACGCTATTTTGGGCTATTTTAACTCCAAAATGGCAAAAGAGTGACAAATCTGTGGCAAATGGGCTTCCTTTGCCACGCAAACTGTGGTATGGGAACAATGGCCCTTCGCTTGGAATGCATTGCATCCTCATCACTGTATGTATCTACCATAAAATCTGTATAAGTAGCCTGCCGTAGCCCTTGGTTTGACATGGCAATTCGGCTTTGATATAAATTAGTGAACCACTGCCTGGGGACAAGATGAATTCAGAAAAGCAGGCCTTTGTTTCAAAAAAATACCCATCTGGATTTTTTACGATAACATTAAGAAAGGGAGGGATAACTAAATCCCAGATTTTACCGCTAATTAAGCTGTATTTTTATCATAATGCAGCATGCATTATAGAAATTTTTAGGACAAAAAAATTATTGGTGATTTATTTAGAGCAATTTTCACTGGTCCAATAACTTTCAGGATATTCTCTCTTATTCTTCTGATCTTAGTGCTGGCTTGGTTATATTGGGGTAATATAATAGTGCAGAACAAAGTGGCAATGGGAAATAAACAAATTGAATCCATCCAAAAGACAAGTGAAGAAACGAAGCAGATATTACTTGAACAACTAGAGCAAATTGACTCAATACACTATTCAAGATTAATGCAGAAATATCCGCTTGGTTATTGTCTCTTCGCGATTGAACATAAAGAAATTATCATTCCATACAAGAGCAGACTCGAATCTGAATTTGAAATAATTTGGAATAAAGCAAAAGTTTTAGAGCTTACCGCAAAAAAAGTACGGATACAGCTACCCGATATTCATGATAATATAAGTGGAATTAAAATCGAGAATAATAGAACAGTTATTGCGCGCCGTGTGGGCTCAATCTTCGGAGTTTTTGGAGGTCCTCGTTATCGGATTCTCACTGAGGTTGTAGCCAATAGTGAAAAAGGCGTAATAGTTGCCCTTGGTTTTAAATAGCGTTTTGTATTCTTGAGCAGTTCTTATTGCTTTTGTGGAACGGAAATTAGCTTGAAGGGGCTTGCCAAAGAGCATTCCAGAAATTCCTCGACCTCTGGAAAGACGCTGACCCTGGGATCCCTGAGGTAGAGGATGCCAGGAAGAAGCTGGCTGGGTTGAAGAGTCAGATCTGATTTTTAAGTTTTAAAATCATTTTAGGGCTGAGGATAAGTATCTTTCCATCGTAAGTTACCAAAATAATTATCATGGATAAATGATGAAAAGAATGGAGGCTAAATCATGAAACGCCCTTTCACATTTTTCATATGTACCCTTCTATTTTTCGGATGCTCACAACAGGAAAAAAGTTTTGTTCAGAAGCGTTATGAAGATGTCGATGACTATATGAAAGCAAGAAATCGACTGATTCAGGCTGAGCTGGCCATGCGGATTGACGCTGGAATAACGCTCACTCCTGAAGAAGAAGAAGAGGCTAACCGACGGTTGATGGCACTAAAGCAGGAAGAAATAGAGCGAACTCGTGAATATTTTCCCCCGGCCCATAGTTTTCTGAAATCCAAGACAAGACAACTGATTAATCAGTCTCCAATTCTGGAAATCATGAAGCGCATGCCAAAAGGGGGAATTCTTCATGCCCATGGTTCTGTGGCCATGGGAGACCGTTACTGGCTGATTGAGCAGGCGACATATCTTCCGAATTGTTATATTTATCAAGGAGAGGAAGAGCCCCCTCGCAGAGGAACCTTGAGGATTTGTGAAGAGCCTCCTGGAGGGGAGTGGTTTCTTATCAGTGATCTTCGTAAAGCTGCGGATGACACACAAAAATTTGATGATAGGCTCTATCAGTCAGTTACCTTAGGTGAGGAAGATCTAGATCTGCCAGACATTTGGACTGAATTCCGAAAATGTTTCGCCAGATCTTTTGGTATGTTCAGTGATAAAGAGATCTGGTCTGGTTTCTGCAGAAAAATGCTTAGGGACTTGGTCGAGGAAAACATCCAATATATCGAAACCCGGGGTGGGCTGGGAGGTCAGAAAATCATAGAAGAGTTTCAACGCGATCATCCGGAATTTAAAGTCAAATACATATATTCTGCTTCCCGCTCTTTGAGCCAGGAGAAAATGGCAGAAAGCTTGGATCAGGCTCTAGATGAGCGAGCGGCAGACCCAGATCTTGTTATCGGCTTTGATCTAATGGATGAAGAGGATAAGATGAACACAAATCTCTACTTTATCAATGATCTCCTTGAAGCACGCCATAAGGCAGAGCAGCGCAGTATCACACTGCCTTTATACATTCATTCTGGTGAAAGCAACTGGATGGAAAACGAAAATGTCCTTGACGCCATTTTGCTTGATGCCAAACGAATCGGCCATGGTATCACACTCTTCAAACATCCTCTTCTCATGCAAATAGTGAAAGACCGGGAGATCGCAATCGAGGTTTGTCCGATCTCCAACCAGGTTCTCGGTTATGTTGCCGACCTTCGCAATCATCCCGCTGTGCTTTACATCAACAGCGGAGTGCCGGTCGTTATTTGTCCCGATGACCCAGGCATCTGGAAGAGCACGCTTTCTCATGATTTTTATGCTGCATTCATGGCCTGGGGATTGGACCTGAAATGCCTCAAGAAGCTGGCCATGAATTCGCTCATTTACTCAGCTATGGATCATGAAGAGAAAGAGAGAGCCTTAGAGTTTTGGCGTGAAAAATGGGTGAAGTTCATTGCTTGGTTAAATAAATATATGGTTTAGCCTGCCGATGAAAGCAGCAATGTCGAAGCCATAGAGCACTACGAGAAATTCCTCAACCACTGGAAACACACTACCCCCGGCCTTGCTAATTTAGAGGGTGCAAAAAAAAGGCTGGTTGCTCTGTGCCCAAAATAGATTTGTGGATTTTTTGATTAACAATAGACATTCACTTTTCCTCTTGACAATTTATATAGAATGTATAAAATGTGACATGATAAGTCACAATTATTACATGTAGTATAAAAATAATGATAGTTAAGAGAACTTTAGGAGAGATAAGCTCAAAGCTTCTAACGACTCTAAGCTCGCAAGAAAGAGTCATCTTTACCCTCTCTGATGCTCAAAAGATCACTAAAACAAGCGATGCAGCAACGAGGCGGTTAATCAACAGATTGATAGAAAAGAAATGGTTGATAAGACTTGTCCCCGGAAAGTATCTCATCGTTCCTTTATCAGCCGGCGAAAAAGCAGAATTCTCTGAAAACTGGTATGTGATTGCTAAGCACCTGATTGAGCCCAATATCTACTATTTATCTCATTACAGCGCTCTAGACATACATGAGATGACTACCCAACCTTTGATGACAATCTACATCACTACACCCAAGAGACGGAATTTGGCTAATGTCCTAGGAGCAAGTTTCCGTTTTATTTATACAAAACCCCCAAAGCTTTGGGGGATAGAAGAAACTTGGGTCAAAAGGACTGAGAAGGTTAAGGTGAGTGATTTAGAACGAACCATTGTTGATTGTCTCGACAACTCCAAGCTATGCGGTGGAATAAGCGAATTAGCTAAGGGAATATGGGTTAAACGAAATGACATTGACTACACCAAGCTTGTGAAGTATGTAGGGCGGTTCCAAAGTAAGGCAGTGGCCAAGAGGCTGGGTTTCCTGTTAGAGCTTTACGGGATAGGAGACGAGACAGTAATTGATAAACTGAGAAAGTTTGTAACAGCGAGCTTTATCCTGCTCGATCCGTCATTACCGGCCATAGGAAAATATCAAAGCTCGTGGCGAATTAGAGTGAACTTTGATCCCATAGAATTAAAAGAGATAATCAGAACCTAGGCATTTCATGATCTCTCAAAGAGAAGTATCACAAATAGCTTTTCGACAGCACAAGCTGGATAGAGTGATTGAAAAGGATTACGTCATCAGCTGGATAATCCTTGGTCTTGCCAACTCCAGTCTTAAAAAGTCTCTTGCCTTCAAAGGAGGGACTGCTCTAAAGAAAGTTTACTTCCCTAATTATCGGTATTCTGAAGACATAGACTTCACATTGCTAGAATATATGGAAGAGAAAGCTCTGATTGAAGAATTCAAAGCTGTGCTGAGAAAGCTGGAGAAATCTCAGGCATTTCTTTTTAATTTGAGAGAGGAGCGGATCGAGAAACATATTAATAGCCTTATATTCTTCGTTGAATTCGTAGGTCCCCTTCAGGCCACACTGGGAGGTCGTAGCATCAAAGTCGATTTCACTTTGATTGAAAAACTCGTATTTCCCATCGAAGAAAGAATGATTAAGGCTCCGTACAGCGATTGCAAGAACCTTAAGAGGAAGTTAAAAACCTATTCTCTGGAAGAAGTATTGATTGAGAAGCTTTGTGCCCTAATTAGCCGGACAGAGCCACGCGACCTTTACGATGTGCATCACTTGTTTAATCTCGAAAGTCTTGACCATAACGAAGTTGCTGAAGGTTTCAGGGCTAAAGCCGAGAGTAAAAAGATAGATCCGAGAAGACTGTCTCACATATTGAAGCGAAAAGAGGCAACGATAGCAAAGCTATGGGAGATTAGGCTAGCTCAGCAGGTAGATGAATTGCCGCATTTAGATGCAGTCACAAGAAAGATAAATAAATGCCTCAGACAGCATGGAATGGCATAATCAATGGTTCTTTTATGGGCAGATTAAGGAGGAGGAGGATTATCGAAACCGTCATTGCTTTTATTGCTGGAGGGGTTGCTGCAGTTGAATTTGTCTACCATATTATCTTTCATCACTATCATTTTCCGCCCGTCTCCAAAAACCTGAAGACTCCTGCACCGTCCAAAACCACAGCCAGAAAGTACCAGATATTAGAGGAAATAAGCAGCGGGGGGATGGGTTGAGGAGTCAATAATCCATTCATTGTTTTAGGAATTTTAGTTTTAAGGAGGAAAATGATGAATTCTTTTAAAGTTGTTTGTGTATCGATTGGCTTATTGCTCGTAATGACATTGGTTGGTGGCAATTCAAGACAAAAAGGAACAAAAAAACCTTTCCGTCTTAAGGAACCTCGTCTTGCTCCACTGACGGAAGCACAATGGAGCGAGGAACAAATCAAATTGTTGGCTCCTTTCAAAGACGAAGATGGAAAAGTTCTCAATGTCATCGCAACGCTTGCTAGGCACCCTAAATTGTTCGAGCATTTCATGACGTTTGCTTTGTATATATTACAAGAACAAACTCTGCCCGCTCGTGACCGAGAGATCCTTATTTTACGCATCGGCTGGCTCTGTCAGGCTGAGTACGAGTTTGGACAGCATACGCTCGCGGGAAAAAGTGTAGGATTGACGGATGAAGAAATCTTGCGGATCACCAAAGGACCGGATGAGCCAGGATGGAGTGCTTTCGATGCCGCATTAATTCGAGCTGTGGATGAATTTTACTATGATGCCATTATTTCAGACGCTACCTGGAAGGTCCTTTCCGAACGCTACAATGAACACCAGCTTATGGATGTAATTTTTACTGTTGGGGATTATAATCTGGTTTCCTGGGCATTAAACAGCTGTGGTGTTCAATTAGAGAAAGGCGTGCCTGGTTTTCCAGAAGGTTCAAAAAAGTAGACCTACCCTCTGGAAGGATGCCGATCCCAGTATTGCAGTAGAGTTTTTATTTTTGCTTTGGTAGAATTAAAATGTGAAAAAGATGATTCGAAAATTAACTCTAGAGGAAGCCGAAAAAGTAGACATCACCTATTGGAAGTCTAAAACCTCCGAAGAAAGACTTGACGCGCTTCAAGATTTGAGAGAACTCTACTATGATTTGAGCAATGAAAGTCGAAAAAGATTTCAGAGACTTTATCGCATTATTAAACAGGCATGATGTCCATTACCTGATTATCGGGGGATTTGCCTACAGTTTTTATGCGGAACCGCGCTTTACCAAAGACATCGATATTCTTACAGAACAATCTATAGAAAACGCAAAAAAAATTCTGAAGGCCCTTAAGGGCTTTGGATTTACGGATATCGGACTGACTGAAAAAGACTTCCTGGAAACAGGCCAAGTTATCCAGTTGGGAGTTGCTCCTGTCAGAATTGACATTCTGACTTCGATTAAAGGTGTGGATTTTTCGAGTTTTTGGGAGAATCGGGTCGTCGGCCGGTATGGGGATATCGATGTCTTTTTTATATCGAAACAGGACTTGATAAGATGCAAGCAAGCATCGGGAAGAAAACAGGATCTCGCTGATATTGAAAAACTGGAAAGCATTGAATAAGACAAAACTCTCTTTTTTAAACATGATATGTTCGCAGCTCATATCCCGTTAAATGGGGTTTAGACATCTCTATGGGGTACCCTGCAGTGTTTGCTTTGCTTGGTTATGTATACGGGTTGGCTGCCAGAGATTCAGAAAAATAGATTAAGTCAGCAGCATATTTCTCCAATTTATGTCGCAATGGTCTCTATTGGTCTTGGCGAGGGTGGTCGTGCCTTCGAGTGGTTTGGAGAGGTCTATGAAGAGGTCTATAATGAACGCTCAACTTGGTTGCTCTACATCCACAGGAATTCAAAACATGACAGTCTGCACTCAGATAGTAGGGACATGGGCTTGTTGAAAAAATAAACATAGAATATTCCAAAAATGAACCATAGAGCAATTCGAAAAATTCCTTTTCCCTCTCGATAATTCTTAATATAATTTCCAAACCACCCGTTGTTTACGAGCCAATTGTAGAGCTTCTTTGAATTTCTTGCATAGCATAAAGCAGCCAGCAAGATAAAGGGAGTAGCGGGTAAAAGAGGCAGAAATATTCCCGTAATTCCAAGCCCTAAAAAAAATGTTCCTGAAACAATCAGGACCAACTTACTTAACCTGTTTTTTCTACTTAGAGCCATCGTTGAAGTTAAGAAGGAAATATATATAAAAAATCAATCAATATAAATTCGAAGCTAGGATACTAAGCTTTTTAGTGAGGAGTAAAATTATTTTACATAGATCCTTGGATTTTAACCTTTTCCATCCCTCGGGCAGATTCAAGGTTTCTCCAAATTCAAGATGAAAAATCTCATGATTCATATGGAATTTTCTTTGTTGGCACAGTTTTTGCTCCTTATATTATCGACAACCAGGGCAACTTCGTGCTAAATAATATATAAACAGAGTTGATTTATCATCTCCTCAGGAGGTTAGGGGAATGAAAATTAATGGGGGCCTATTCATTCCACCCTGCTTCATTATTATCGAGGCCATAGACGCGGCCTAGCTTTTGGTGGGTGAAAAAATGCTCGAATTAAAGGAGATTACAAAAAAATACGAGGTCTTTCCAGCGGTGGACAATATCAGCTTTAGTGTCAAGCCGTCTGAAGTCCTTGGATATTTAGGACCCAACGGAGCTGGAAAGACAACCACCATCAAGATGCTTGTCGGCCTCATCGATCCAACAGACGGAGAGATCTATTTCCAGGGCAATAATATAAAAGGCAATCTGTATGAATACAAGAAGAGGATAGCCTATGTTCCAGAAGAACCTGCGATATATCCACACCTCAGCGCTTATGACTATCTATTGATGGTGGGACGGCTCCGCAATATTCCTGAAAAGGCATTAAAAGAAAAGATAGAGCAGTTCATGAGACTCTTCCACCTATCACTGGACATGCATTCCTCGATTTCTTCTTACTCAAAAGGGATGGTCCAGAAGGTTCTTCTCTCCGCTGCTTTACTTCATAATCCGGATATACTCTTCCTTGACGAGCCTCTTTCAGGGCTGGATGTAGAAACCGGGCTGATTATCAGAGACCTTATCCATAGACTGAGCAGGGAAGGCAAAATCATTTTCTATTGCTCCCATATACTGGAAGTTGTGGAAAAAATATGTTCCCGGGTCATCATTATTCATAAGGGAAAAATAGTGGCAGATGATTCTGTCGAGCACTTAAGGGGCCTGATGAGGCTTCCTTCTCTTGAAGAAATATTTAACCAACTTGTTGTTCAGGGAAATACAGAAAGTGTTGCTCAAAAATTGATAGAGGCCATGAAATATCAACGAGAATGATTTCTATAATTGATTTTGACAATATTCTGGATCACTCCAAAGGACAAACAAAGCAATTCTTGGTTTTAGTCAAGCATTTCTTTCACAGGCTGTTTCAGAACGATGTGGTGGATTTTGAAGACCAGATGAGAGAAAGAATAGTCGGGATCTTAGCCATTATTTTTGTCTTTTGTGGCCTATTATCCTATGCCCTCGTTTCTAAATACGGATATTTACCGGACACAGGGACTTCCTGGATTGAGAAGTGTGTCCTGATAATATTTTGTATGCTGATTATGGGCTTTGTCGCTGTTTTTGAGTGGGATATTATGTTTCCAGATGGCAGGGATTATGTAAATTTAAACCCTCTCCCGATAAGAGCAGGCACAATTTTTTTCGCCAAATTTGCCAGTCTTTGCCTTTTTGTAGGATTGTTTGCCCTTGGTATGACTGGGCTGTCAACCTTCGTTTTCTGGGTGCATCTTCCCCAATGGCAGTCTCCCAGCATTCTCTACAGTCTGTACTTTGCTCTTATCCATTTTATAAGTGTGACATTAGCTTGCTTTTTTGCCTTCTTTATCAATGTCTTTCTGATTTGCATACTCATGACATTGCTTGGGTATAAACTGTTCAATCGTATCTCAACCTACATAAAATCTTTCCTTCTTGTCGTCCACATTTTCCTGTCCTTGATATACTTGCGGATTGTCATCTATGGGTTTGAAAATTTGGTTCCACTGGAACGACTTAAGGCTAGTGATTCCTATCTTCGCTATTTTTATGATTATTTTCCTCCTTTGTGGTTTACGGACTTCTACGAGACTCTTGTGGGCAATACAAATCTCCCATTTCATGGCACATTCAGTTATGCGTTGACAGGATTAGTGATAATGATGGGAACTTTTTTTATAGCCACTGGCCTGAGTTACAGACGCTACCTAAAAAAAATGGGCTCTGTCCAGAGAGAGAAAATTCACTTGAGAAAGTTGAGGATGTTTTTCACCGCTCTGTTAAATTCTTTTTTTTTGAGGAATCCCGTTCAACGGGCTATCTTTCATTTTTATAGTCAAACACTAAAAGCCAGTATGTTTCATAAAATGCGACTGGCATCTTTTGTGGCCATCGGAGTCGGACTGATTCCATTCCAGATAGCCCTTAAAAATGTGAATCCAACATCCTGGGTCGGGATCAACAGAGCCGTTCTCTCCATCTCCCTTATTCTTTCGTTCTTTTTGCTGCTTGGGCTAAGAGGAGTTGTCAATATGCCGATATCAATTGAGTCAAATTGGATTTTTCAAATGACCGAGCATAAAAACATTCGGCATTATTTAGCGGGCTTTAGAAAGGCTGTCGTCTTTCTCAATCTCATTCCTTTATTTATCTTTCTTTTTATATGCCATATATTTCTGTGGGATGGAATAGCGGCTTTTTACCACTGTTTCTATGGTCTTGTCGTATCGATCCTTGTGATGGAAGTGCTATTTCTTAAGTATTGCAAAATACCATTTGCCTGCACTTATCTTCCAGGAAAGGAAAAGCTGCAATTATTTTGGTTTCCCTATCTAATCCTGTTTTTAGTCTGCATCAATCTTATGAGTTGGATTGAGTTGGAGCTTTTACGTTTTCTTCCGAGTTTTTTCATATTTTATGGAATTGTATTCTTTGCCTATTTGGCCATACGTATTTATCAATTGGTTTTTTTCTATAGAAACACAGGAATACAGTATGAAGAAAAGCCTGAGCCTGTAATGATAGGGCTTGATTATGAGGCTCCTAAACATAAAAGACAGTTCAAATGATATGTCCTCTTTATAATTACACTCCTCCAATCCTGGAGAAAAGGGGGGCGGACCAAGATATTTCGTTGATTTACAGAAACATAGGTTTATTTTGGCCTTAATAGCCCTAAAAATAGCCTCCTAAGGAAGAAATTCCCCTTGATTTTTTGGCTATCTTATTCAAATTAAAAAAAATATCTTGGCCCGTCCACCTAATCACTAATAAATGGGTGGCAACTTGAGAGGGCGTCCTCTACAACATTAAAAGATGTCCTGAAGCTGCTGCTGTTCTCAACAGATTGATCTCTTTGAGTTCGTTTCCTCTGACCGTGCTCAAATATACCCATTTTCTTGCTCGTGTTATCCCAACAAAAAGGACTCGTTGTCTCGCGGCCCCCTTTATCCCATGAAAGGCATGCTCTGTCAGACGAGGCAGGAAAACGCTGCCAAATGTCAAGCCTTTGGCTGTGTGGTATGTGGTTATTTTGGGGACATCATCGCCAAAATCATAGGGCTCATGCAACACGTTCTGGGCATCTCTTTCTATGACCTTGTCAACCTTTACTCCTCTCCTCAACATCTCTTTTGCCAGCTCATGAAGCAAACTGTTGGAGGGGACAATGATCCCGACCTTCTTGTCCCTGGACTGCCTCATCTGGACAGATGCTGCCAGTTCGTCCAGCTCTTTATCATAGGAGGGAGCAAGGTAGCAGAGAGGATGCTCCTTCCTTTTTTGCTTTGAAGAAATTTGAGCAAGATACAACCGTCGCAGGATTTCGTTAGAGATAAAATATGAAGCCAGATTGGCCACATACGGCGCATTTCTGTATGTTCCGGTTAGAGTTTCCTCTCTATTTTTCTCTTTTAGCGTCTCGAGAATAAAAGGCTCTGATGTTTTGTTTTCAACTATCTTCTGCTGAAAATCCGCGAAGACAGTGACATGGTGGGCACAATTCCTGAGAATCTCAAAGGCTTCAGGATTCAAATCCTGTCCGTCATCCACAAGGGCAAATTCCAGACAATTGTGAAGCCCTTTCTTCCGCCCCAGTGTATTCAAAACATCCGAACGGATTCTCTGGAAATCGATTCTAAGGTTGATGTATGTTCTGGGCAGGTCCTTGGATATGTGTTTTTCATAGAAAAGCCTGCACCATTGATCGAAGGTGGTCACTGTCTCCTCTGGAAGGCCCAAAAGCTGAGCTCCGCGCCTGATATACTCCCTCGCCATGTTGGTGAAAACAAACACCCTGTATCTATCAGTAGGAACACCATAAGTTTCTGCAAGATAGGCCGCCCTGTGGAGAAGAACCTGAGTTTTACCGGATCCCACAGGCCCAAAAACAATCTGATGTTTTCCAAGAGGTTTTTTCACGACCTTGCGTTGGCTTGGCGTAAGCAAAGGACGGGGGATAACCCAGATGTTTATCTTCTTGCCTCTATTAGAATCTCTCTGCATTTTGAGCCATCGTTATCTCGGGATGCTCTATGATAGTAGCCCTTTGATTGCATATCAAGGGTTAAATAAAAAAAACAGATTAATTATTGCTGTTTTGATGTCTGAATCGGACTTTATGCTTGCCCTTCGACAGGCAGAGCTTGCCCTGGCTCGTGGTTTCAATTCAACAGGAGAGCATCGACCAGGCCGGAGATGGCCAGGAGCATATTCTCGATGATGGGCCTGTAAGTCCGCATGGCCTCGACCGTCGCGTCCTTCTTAACCGCTGACGACAGGTTGTCCTCCAGGTCGTAGAGTTCCATTCCCCTGAAATAGGGCGCGTAGGCATAGTCCTCCCCCTCTCTCCCCCACTCTTCCACGGCCAGGCGCAATTGGAGGACCAGGGTCAGGAAGAGGGGGAAGCCGGTAGACAGGGTCACGCTGTCGGAATGCTTTTGGCCATGGCTGTCCTTCCAGATCGAAGTGTAGCTGATGTTCAGTCCGAAGCTCGTGTAATCGATGTGGTAGAAGCTCGGGCCGCTCTGGTTGGAGAGGATCTGATCCGTCGTTACGCTGGACATGTTGCCCAGGACGAGCGTCCGGACCTGGTCGAGCACAATCTGGCAGGAGTCCGGATCGTTGGCCTCCAAGCCTTCATTGAAATCATCGACGAGCTCCGGCAGCTTGCCCATCATGGCCACGGTTGCCACGAAACTCGGGTTCTGGACAGCCATGTTCTGCAGCAGGGGACGGCTGTAGATATGGCCCAGGGTCCCGCTCACCACGTCCTCCGCCTGCGAGGCCCATTCCGCGGCGTTGACGAGCGAGGTCAGGATGTTCTCCACGGTGCCGATTGTCTCCAGCGCCAGGTTGACGCCCAGGCTCTGTGTGACTGCGACTATCTGGTTTTCAACGGCCTGCCGGGCGACCTGCTTCGTTATGGCGCCCAGAGTGACATCGGGGGTGCCATCGAAGATCCCCATGGCTTGGGTTCCGTAATTGATGATGGGCTGCAGGGCTTGTTCGATACTAACCGGTTCGATCTGCTCAAGCTCTTTCTTGGCCTTGTTTGCGTAGCCGAAGACGTCCTGCGCGCTGCCCTGCAGCGGATAGAAAAAGACGGCCTTCCTGGCCAGGTCCTGGCGCGCGGTCCAATTCGAAGGGAAAACCCACACCACGGACTCAACCTCCGATCCTTCAGGACCCTGTCGCACCTCGAACCGGGTGGGTGACTGGATATCCGAGGCCGAATAGGCGATCCCCCAGTCTTCCGTCTTGATATAAGGGGGCTCGAGAACGCCTTTCCCGCGGCTCTCCTGGCTCCCGACCAGCACATCGCTCCTGAAGATCTTGAGCGGCTTCGATTTGTCGAGCATGGTGAAATAGAACTCCGAAACGCTGTTGGGCAGGATGAAGATGTTATCGCTGGCGGTCAGCAGGCCCATGCTCCTTCTCTGCCCTCCGAAGAGGATGCCGTAGCTGTAGATCGCCTCCAACGGAGTGAATTTGTACCATGTCCTGTGCTCGGGCCCTTCGCTGAAGGCCAGCCACTGGTCGATGATGAAGTGCCATTCCTTGCCTGTCGTCTCGTTCTTGACCGTGAGGGACTTGACGTGCCAGCCCGGCCTGCCTCCCGTATTGGTGTGGCGGAGGGTTATATACTCCACATTCTCCAGCGCAACACCCGACCTGTGGAATGTGTCCGTCTTCCCTTTTTCGAATTGAGCGATGAAATTTTCGGGCAGCCCTTGGAGGTCCCATTCGCTGCCGCTCCGGCAGCGCATGCCGTCCGCCCTCTTCGGCCCGTAGAGGGTGAGCAGGACGTTGGCGTTCGTGCCGGCCCCCTCCATGTCCCCGGTCTCGACCTCGATCCTGTAGGACGCATAGCCCGCGCTGGCCGCGAGGTCCAGAGCTGGAGGGATGGCCGCGGTGAACTCCTTTTTGTCCGTTTCTCTCTTCACGGTTTGCGCTACGGGCGGGAAGATCCGCCTTGTCTTCGAGGACGCAAGCCCCTTGTCGTCGGTGACCTTGAGGGTCACGGATACGGAAAAGTAATCACAGACTCCGGGGAGGAGAGCGCTCGCTTGGGGAGTACTCCCTCCGAAAGCTGTTATGCCGAAATGAGGCTCGCAGGAATAGCTCCACTCGTACTTGACGATGCGGCCGTCGGGGTCGTGCGAGGCCGAGCCGTCGAAGTGAGCCTCGAGCCTCCACATCTCCTCCTCGGACGGGTCGACGAGGATGAAATCCGCCACGGGCGCTTTGTTCACCGGCTTGGCCTCGACCTGGATGGGAAATTCCTTGGTCACAGCCCCCACGCTCAGGGTGAGGATATATATCCCCGGCTCAGGTGGTGTGTTCCATGTCGTCTCTTCCGCGATCGAGCCCCCGTCCGTCGAAAGCAGAGCGAAGGACGGAGAAAAAGCCACAGGCACAGCGCTGCTGGTGTATACCGGCGGAGGCGCGCTCAAGGTCGCCTCGAGCCAGCCTTTGTTCGCCCGGGGGATGCGGACGATGGTGCTCCTGTATTCGGTTCTTCCGGCAGGCTTGACGTCCTTGATGAAACAGAGGAAGAGATGAGAGGCGTTGAACGCTTCCAGATAGGTCTTCTTGAAGTCCGCAAGGTTCCCCAGGCTCCGGTCAAAAGGGTAGAAGGCGGAAAGGTCCCCGGCCTCCGTGGTCAGGGAAATGACGCAGTGTCCCGACGGCCGCGATGGGTAGGATCCCCAGGCATAGAGCTCCCTGCCCATCATCCTGGCCATCGAGCGGCCGCCGAAGCTCAATCCTCCGTATTCGCGCTCAAAGCGAAGCCCGAGGGCCGGGAGGTCATAGGCCAGCACGCGCTGGTCGCTCAGTACCAGGAGGAGGCGTCCCCTGTTATCCAGGCCGCTGTAGCGGACGAACTCTCCGTTGAGAGGCACTTCGGTCCGCTGGAGGATGCTCCCTTGGGCGTTGAAGACGACGAGAGCCAGCCGCGACCTGTAGTTCATGACGGCAGAAAGGGGAGAGGCGATGCCGGCCACCAGGACAGCGTTCGTCCCTGAGCTCCAAGCGTGCTGGAAGTCCACGACACCAGTCTCCCGGCCGGCGTGAATTCCGCTCAGCCCGAAGTCCTGAAGGCTGAAGAAACGGCAGGGGCCGTTTTCCGTGAGCAAGAAGAAGCGAAGGGGGGTTGCTGGCGGCAGGGAAGAGCGCGGTCGTTGCTGGAAGAGAACAGGGAAACCGTTAGTGACGAGGCTTGAGGAAGAGGGGGTTTCGTTACGGAGGAAGGCCAGCTCCTCGGCTGTGAATGGCCGGTCCGTCCAGCTCTCGCTTCCGTCCGCCAGGGAGAGGAGTAGGGGCGACCAGTACTCTTGCGCCGTGCTCCAGCTTCTGAGGTAGAGGACCTTGTCGCCGATCATAGCCTTGAACCGAAGACGTTCGGCCTGAGTGTATTCTTTGAGATAAGTTCCCTGGTTCATGTCATAGACATTGCCCTTTGACCCGGATTGGGAAACGATGTAGGGGCCGTAGGCCGCCAAGGGGCTTTCCCGGGTGTAATGGAGCTTTGCTCCGGTATTGAGGTCCAGGACGTGCAGGCCTATGGTAGAGGACGAGGGCGATGTCTCGGACGCGTACAAGCCCAGCCGGTCTCCATGGATGTAGAGCGCCGGACCTGGCAGGTGAGAATAGACCTCGGTGTAGGCTTTTTCCCACAGGAGGCGTCCATCCGGCTGGCTGTAGGCTTTGACCTTGTGGCTTCTGTCTGGGAGTTCAACGTCGAAAACCAGGGCTGTGTCGCAGACGGCCAGAGCCTGGAGGTAGCCCTCTGTCTCCACGTGGATGAACGCCTGGAATGAATGACCGGGAGGTGAGTCCTGCCCTGCACCCGGACTGACCAGGGCAATAGGGCTGTGGGCGGTAACTTTGGGACCGCTGACCTTGAGACTGTTGGCGCCGCGGTCCCCAAGGCAGACGAGGCAGAGACCGGCGATGCAGGCCACAAAAAGGATAGCTTTGAACAGGGCCTGAAGCCGCGTGTTGGCTGAGGGAAATCGAGGTTTGCTCTCCATCTCACCCCTTCCTTGAGCGGGCGCTTATGAAGGATGGAATGATCGGGATCTGATGGATAAGAATTTGGCTTTCGGCTGCGCTGGCCGCGTGAGCATTTTTGTTTCCATCTGCTCCTCAATCATCGTGAGGAATTATAAATCTCGACTTAAAAAGATGTCAAGGAATGGCTGGCTCTGTTAGGAAAAGGAGGATAAATGAGATGGCGCAAGGTTTATTTATTATTTCCGTCTCTCCCGCACTACTGCCCAGCTTGAAGAGCCTGTGACATAGGCGAGGGTCACTTTTTCCTTGCCGACAGCAAAGTGATAACGGCTGCCTGATGGGGGCCACTCAATCCTTGCTTTAAATCCCATCTTCAATAATCTTGTGAGCTTGGAGCTACAGAATGATCCATATGCTGTGTAACCCACTCCTTTTGTGTTATCAGGATATTTTGGGCGGAAGGGATTGGAAAGCACGGCTGTCCCGGAGAACACAAAATTGCCCTCGAGATCATTGATCATCACTTTTACCCTGCAGCTGTATCCACTCCCCCCGTTGCTCTTGTTCGTGACCAGAAGCTCAAAATTAAGGCAGGCCTCTGCTGGATCCACGTCGATGGGCATCCATGTCCATTCAGCCACATGCCCGGCCTGTCTCAGCCAGCTCCAGCTATAAACTAAGGTCGTTCCGGTTGTTTGGAAATCATCAGCATTTTTCACTACCAGACCATCTTCACAATGCAGGCCTCCTGGTACACTGAATAGAAAAAAAACCGAGATGACAATCATGCTAAGCTTTGATAAAAATTTCCTTTTTCTCATTCCTGCCTCCCTTTTTCCTTCTTGTTATTCGATCAGATGCTATGCCAAGTCTTCTGGAAAGTCAAACGAGAGGAATCACACCCATTTCGGAGAAGCCTTCAAATGTCAATATATTCGTATTAGGCTCAAAAACGGATAGAACAATTGATCCAATTTTTCGTTCAGGCACGTTTCCAAAGAAGGGACACTATGGTATCATTTCCCTCAATTATGCAGAGGCGAAACAAATCTTATCGGAATTTCTTCAGCCAATCGCTAATATTCGTATGCCTTATTATTCTGGTGGGGAGAGGCTGGAGTGAGGAACCTTCTAAAAATTCCGAAAAGAATGGCGAGAATCCCCGGGATGCGAACGGCAAACGGTTGATCACTGCTATTCGGGCAGAAACGCCGTTGGATATCGATGGATTATTGGACGATCCAGCTTGGCAAAGCTCCCGGTTTCAAGGGCAGTTTACCCAGCGTGAGCCAGAAGAAGGGGCGCCAACAACCGAAAAAACAGAGGTAGGGCTTCTCTATGATGAAAAGAATCTTTACATCGGTATTAAGTGTTACGATTCCGAGCCGGACAAGATTATCGCCAGAGAAATGCGGCGCGATGCCATTGTCGATGATGATGACTATTTTGAATTGGTCCTGGATACCTATCACGACCACAGGAGTGGCTACTATTTTATAACCAATCCCCATGGAAACAAGCGCGAGGCGATACTGGCCAACGAGGGCCGAGACTACAACCCTGCCTGGGATGGAGTCTGGTCGTGCAGAGCAAAGATAACAGATGAAGGCTGGTTTGTTGAAATCGCCATCCCTTGGAAGACATTGCGATTCGCAGAGCAGAGCCCGGCTGTGTGGGGTGTCAACTTCGCGCGGATGATTCGGCGTAAGAATGAACATGTTTACTGGCAGCTCATTCCGCGTGATTTTGGAAGAGGAGCAGCGATATTCCGTCTCTCCGGAGCTGGGTCGATCCAGGGCATATCCGATGCAGAAATGGGGGGAAATCTGGAACTGAGGCCTTACTTTTTGGGAGGTATGGAAAACGACCAGAACACGAATTTTACAACTGATCGTCTGGGCGATATTGGGTTGGATACAAAAGTGGCGCTTACAGCAAATCTAGCTCTGGACCTCACCTTAAACACAGATTTTGCCCAGGTGGAGGCAGACCAGGAACAGGTCAACCTGACGCGTTTCTCCCTTTATTATCCTGAAAAACGAGAATTTTTTCTTGAGGGTGCTGAGCTCTTCTCATTCGGCGGCAGTGGAGGGAACCGTTGGCAAAGGGAAGAAACCGATCTGAATCTTTTCTACAGCAGACGACTTGGCCTTGTCGATGGTCATGAGGCACGGATACTCGGTGGGGCCAAGATGGTGGGCAAGATAGGTAAATATCATGTCGGTTTGCTGAATATACTGACGGATGATGTCACCATTCGAGAAGAGGATGAGCAGACTAAGATTAATGCGACAAACTTTACTGTGGTGCGGCTGCGGCGCGATATTTTACAGCGGGCTACAATAGGGATGATGTTTCTGAACAAAGAAGATTTACGTTCCTCAGACTTTAACCGTTCCCTGGGGCTCGATGGTCACGTTCCTCTAACTCAACACTTCACTCTTTCAGGCTATCTCGCAGCTACCTTCGGACCTGAAAAAGCGGATAGCGGAGAGATGGTTAACATGAATAAGCTAAACCTGGCTGGCAAACTCAGCCTGGGATACAACAGCGACCTCTGGAATGCCTCAGCATCTTACCAGGATGTTGGAGCCCGTTTTAATCCGGAAATAGGGTTTATCCGTCGTACGGACTTTCGTCTCAGCAGCGCCTCTATCGAATACTCTCCCCGGCCTAAAGACTCGGCCGTTATCCGACAGTTTGGTTTCCAACTGGAGGGCAGCTATCGTTCTGACCATGATAACAGAATGCTAGAAAGTGAGATTGGGGCATCATTTTCAATCAATTTCCAGAACAGCTCGCGTTTCAGCATCAATCTTCAGCGTCAAAGTGAGTTTATCGATTATGATTGGGAAGTCCGTGAAGGCTTCCTTGTTCCTGAGGGAACCTACACAGGCTACATGTACTCTATCAATGGGGAAAGCGATAAGAGCCGGGCCATTGCCGGTGAGATTGATATTGATTATGGGAGTTATTATACCGGTCGGCAAATGAGGTTTGGTCTTAACGGTACAATTACCAGCATCCGATGGATGAGGATGGAGGTTGACTACAATCATAATTATATTGATCTTCCAGAGGGGGCTTTTCACACCAACACGCTTGGACTGCGTGTGTTTTATTTTTTTTCCACGGAGCTGTATTTAAAAGCCTATGTGCAATGGAATGACGACAAATACTTTAACGCAGGGAAGGAGAAAATTGTCAGCGACATTCTCCTACGATGGATCTATTCACCGGCCTGCAATCTCTATCTGGTTTACAACGATAGCCGATTGGTTGGACCGGGTCCTCATGAAATCACCAATCGGACATTGATGATCAAGGTCACTTATTTCTGGCGCAAGTGATGTTCAAATCAAGAACATGGCCGATTGAGAAAGGAAAGGCTCTTAAAATTTTAGAAGAAACAGAATACTAAAAGCATTAAGACTTTAATCTGAAAAAGGGAACTTTACAAAAAGCCGCAAAAATATTTTTTTTAAATATTTTAGAGAAACCACCGACGCGGTCTTCAAATATAATGGGGACCTCCGTAAACGTGAAATTTAAGAATTTCCCTTGGGCGGCGGGTCATATATTTGCCGACTCTCTCTGCCTCTCTCTTGGATACAGCTCTGACCTTACTGTGGAGGTTGAAACCTGAGAATTCTAGCCTTTAATAAGCCCTTTTGATAATTACACTCCTCCGATCTTGATGCTTTTCACCGAGAATGTCGGACATCCCGTCGACTGGAACCAGGTCAGGTCATCACCCACCTTATCCACAGATTTGAGGAAGTCGAATAGATTGCCGCCGATGCTCACTCCCCGAATCGGAAAAGTCGTCTTTCCTTTCTCGATCTTGAATCCAGCCACAGGAATGGAAAAATCTCCTGAGGTACTGTCTATCCCGCCGTGCAATCCGAAGGCGGCTGTGAGGTAGAATCCATCCTGAATTCCTGCCAGAATCTTCTCAGGCGTCACCTCTCCTGGCTTCAGATACAGGTTTGTACTCGCGATGCCGCCGCTGCTCTGGTAGCCACCCCGGGAACGGTTGCCGGTGGTGTTTGTTTTCCCCCTTTTGGCCGCATAACAATCGTACAGGTAGGTTTTTAAAACTCCGTCCACGATCAAAGGTGTTGTCTGCCGAGGCACACCTTCGCCGTCAACCGGTTGGGTATCCAGTCCGCCTTTGAGCTTTCCGTCATCAATCAGGCTGATCACATCTGAGGCCACTCTTTCCCCAACCTTATCTGCAAACAGAGATTTCCCTCTCTGCACCTCATTCGCAGACAGCATGCCTACGATATACTCGAAGATATTTACTCCGACTTCAGGAGCAATCACCATGGGCACCTCACAGGATTTTATCGGCTTGGCCCCCAACATTTTCACCGCTTTATCAGCGGCTTTACGAGCGGCCTCCGCTGGATCAAAATCATCATACTTCACGCCAATCTGGATAATCTGGCCGGATTGCCGGTCTTCGCCTTCAACAGCAGAAAATTCGACACCTCCTCCGCATCCACTCGTCGGATACCAGCCTGAGATTCCCTGTGAGTTGGCCAGATAAACCATTTGGGCTTGATCTAAATAAATGGCATACATTGAACCCCCAATCTTAGGGCTGAAATCCAACCCGGCGGCTTCCAGGCTGATGGCTCTCTTGATTTTCTTCTCGATCGGAATCTCTGTTATTTTGGGATCGTACGATAAAAGGTCCGTGTAACTTGACCAATCGCCTTCGAGAACACCGAATTCCTTCCCAGGAATCACGTTGAATTCATCTGCTGTGTGGAAGGGGACCTTGCGCATCAGGTCTGATGTCATGTCCTTTATCGAGCTCTTCGTCAGTTCGTTGCTGGACCCGAATATGATCTTCTGATCTTTGAGAATACGGATGCCTATGCCCGCATCATTGGTCGCATTGACTTGCTCAACGGCCCGCTGGCTCACGTTAATCTGCACTGTCTGGCTGTCTGTCACATAGGCTTCGGCAGCATCAGCTCCTTCTTTCTTGGCGAGGTTTACAGCATAATGGGCAAAATCCATGTATTCCTTTTTCTCTTTCATTTGGCGCCTCCTTCTTCATCTTCCCATGCTTCGCCCGGGCCGCCCACAAGGATGCCGCGAACACGGATCGTCGGCATGCCCACTCCGACGGGCGCGCTCTGCATCTTGCCGCATCGGCCGGCACTGGGAGCTATGACTAGATCATTGCCCACCATATCGATGGTCTTTAAAGCCTTAATGCCCATACCCGACAGGGTGGCTCCTTTGATGGGTCGGCTGATCTTCCCGTTTTCAATCAAGTAGCCTTCCCCGACTCCCATCATGAAGTTGCCCGTGATGACATCGACCTCTCCTCCGCCGCCGGTCACGGCAACATAGATTCCTTTTTTGGTGTTAGCGATGATGTCCTCTGGAGCCATATCCCCGTTGTCGATGAAGGTGTTTCTCATCCTGGGAATCGGGGGAAACCGGAATGACTGCCTTCTTCCGCTTCCCGTGGATTCCAGACCGAGTTTCTTCGCCCAGATCAAATCACACATGTAGTTTTCCTGGATGCCATCTCTGATAAGCACGGTTCGTTGAGAGGCTGTGCCTTCATCATCGAAGGCAAACGAGCCGGGCAATTGGGGGATGGTCCCATCATCTATCAGCGTTACTCCTTTGGCTGCGGTCTGCTTGCCGATCTGGTCTTTGAAATTGGAGCCTTTGTAGACCAGGTCTGCTTCCATGCCGTGGCCGCACGACTCGTGAAAAATCGTCCCCGTATCACCAGGGCCTAAGACGACAGGAAAGACTCCGCGAGGAGAATCCACGGCTTCGAGGAGCTTTTTTGCCCGTTCGACCGACTTATCAACGATTGATTCAAAAGAATTGTCGCCTTTGAAAAAGTCCTGTCCGGCATAGGCAGCCCTCGCATCCCCGCCTCTTTGCAGGTTTCCGGTTTCATCCTTCATGTAGGTCGAGGCATAGAATTCCGTAAGCCCCAGCGTCTGGTTGATGAGCTTCCCGGATGATGTGGCGATGTTGACTTGACGAATGATTTCTCGAAAAAACTGTGACACCTGGTTCACGCGTTTATCTGCTGACCAGGCCCGTTCGGTCAATCCGCTGATCATTTCGATCTTCTTTTCTGTCGCCACCTCATCTGGACGGGGTACGATAGGAAAGGAGAGTTCGGAGGCTTGCCTTGTGAGATTAACGACGACTGCGGTTTCCTTGGCCATGCCCTGAGCCGCGGCGTCCGCCACAAATCTGGCTGTCTTGTAAATCTCTTCGGGTTCGAAGCTGTCTGTGTAGGCATAATAGGTCTTACCATCCTTGACACCGCGAACACCGACACCTTTTTCGATGAGGGTGGAGGTGTTGATCTTCCGGTCGTCGCTGCTGACGGAGTCAAAGGCTGCCCGTTCCACGAACACGTCGCCGAAATCGGCACCTTTGGCCATGAGAAGTTCAACGGCTTCCTTGAGAATATCCTCGGGAACGATCAAATCTCCGGCCCTGGCCCCTGGTTTACACCCCGTATGCATTAACAATGTGTTAAGAAGTATGGGTGAAAACCCCAGAGCTGTCACACCTGCGGCACCCCGGCCGAGAAACTCCCGGCGGGTCATCTCCCGACGTTTCTTTTCTCTTTTCATCTTCCCTCCATGTTTAATTTTGTGTCCCTGTCAGTAATGCATTTTTATTATGGATTTTCTTTTGTGTCATGCCCATTGAATAGAAAAAATCCTTTATTATATACGTTGTCAATGGGATTTAGTTCATTAGTTGATTTTTCAGGCCATAAATTACGTGTCTCATATTACCATCAACTTATCCCATTTGGCTAGGTTTTACCTCCAAGGTTGACTCCATTCCTCTGAATTTGATATTCTTTTGTCAGCGAGGGAAAGGGTTAGCCGTGATAATCAAATGTCCCCACTGTCAAACTGAGAACACCTCAGACTCTCAGTTCTGCAAGAAGTGTGCGACTCAGCTTCCCTCCTCTGAGGGAGTATCCGTCACAAAAACCCTCATAACTCCCAAAGAAGAATTAACCAGGGGAACTACTATTGCTGGCAGATATGAAATCATCGAAGAGCTTGGTAGGGGAGGGATGGGTAATGTTTATAGAGTCTACGATAAAAAGATCGAAGGAGAGGTGGCCTTAAAGCTCGTTAAGCCCGATATCGCAGCTGATAAGAAAACCATTCTGCGATTTAGAAATGAGTTGAAACTGGCCCGTGAAATAGCTCATCGGAATGTCTGTCGAATGTATGATCTTGGCGAGGTCGAGGGTATGCACTTCATCACCATGGAGTATGTGTCGGGAGAGGATTTAAAGAGTTTTATCCGGAGATCGGGGAGATTAGACATTCCTAAGGCTGTATCTATAGCTAAGCAGATATGCGAAGGATTAGCCGAAGCCCATAATTTAGGCGTTGTTCATCGTGATTTAAAGTCAAGCAATATCATGATCGATAAAAAGGGGAATGCCCACATCATGGATTTTGGAATAGCCCGCTCTCTTGAGTCGAAAGGAATAACAGGCGAAGGAGTGATGATCGGGACACCGGAGTATATGTCACCAGAGCAGGTGGAAGTGAAGGAGGTTGATCAGCGTTCTGACATATATTCGTTGGGAGTTATTCTGTATGAAA
>SMTZ1_10000413_pt1 | contig 59383 bp, 62 predicted proteins | sample DeeMarSWOR136_30_FD_25667 | JGI IMG/M metagenome (IMG submission 25667) | reverse complement strand
CGGCCACCCCTTGATCTTCCGCCGTACCTTGTTGTCTAATCCGCGAGGTCTTCGCCAGCTTTCCTTCAACTTCATGTATCGCCAGCTTTCCGGACGGACAAAGTCTGGTTTTTTCTTCTTGACGCGTTTTCTCGTTTTAAGCGCCTTTTGCTGTAAGGGTGACTTGTTTCCTGTCATTGCACCATTCCTTCCTTTCGTTCATACACGTATATACCGTCCAAGAAAACACGGGGGTCTTTATTTTTCACTTTCGTGGCTTGCTCGATGTTCGCGGCGGTTTGGCTCACATCCTCCAAGTTTGTGCCTTCAACAATTATGTCCTCGCTTTGGACTTTAACCTGAACGTCACCAATTATTTTCGATCTTCGCGCTCGCCTTTCCCCGGTGAAGTTTTCAATCAAAACCGATTTGCCCTGAACCTTAACCGAAATTGGAAAATGCGAGAACACGATCTTAAGCTTGTATGAAAAACCCTTTTCAACGCCAGTAATCATATTTTTAATGTGAGAGTGCACGGTGCCTACAAGGGAAGCTTCCTTCTTGCGAGGCCACTCGGCCCAAACACGGACTGTTTTATCGTCTTCAGCCTCAATTGATATCGGAACATGAGAGAAGTCACGTACCAAAGTTCCCTTGGCACCTGTAACTGTGACTTTCCTTTTTTCCACGTTTACGTCTACGCCATCTGGAACTTGAACGATCTTAGAGATTTCGGGCAGCCTCATCAAGAATACCTCGTCTAGTAAACGAAGGCTAACAACCTTCCTCCCATATTATTTTCTTCAGCTTGCTTGTGGGCTATCACGCCTTTCGAGGTTGAAATAATCATTATGCCTACATCTCTTGACGGCAAAAACTTTTTCTCCCAGTTCTCAAACTCACCCACTTTCACGGAGAACCGCGGCTTAATCGCGCCGCATTTGTTTATCCTGCCCAGAAGCTGCACTTTAAACTTGCCTGAGCGACCGTCATCGATAAACTCGAATTCACCTATGTAACCGTTGAGCTGTATAATTCTCAGGACGCGGCCTAAAAGCTTGGAGGCAGGGCTGATTATGCACTCGCGTTTGTTACGCATCTCGTTGTTTATGATTGTTATCAAACCATTTGTCAACGTGTCCATCGTTTTTCCTCGCTACTCATATTTTTTGAAACCCAACTTTGGCGCTGCCTCCCTAAAACAGTGCCTGCATAAATATAAGTTGTAACGTCGAATAACAGGACCATAAGAACCACATCGGACGCAGGGTCGTGCACCCTTGCCATGTTTCCGTTCTTTTTTAATTTTCTGTCTAGCCATACATCTCTCTTCCGCTTATACGATTTCAACTCCTAAAGTTTGCTTGACGAAAATAACAGACTCGTCAGGCGTTAACAAGTGTTTGGAACCTATGTGTGTTTTCTGTTTCCTTCTGATTTTCACTCGGTGCCCAGGCCTATTTAAGGAGATACAAACATCCATACCAAAGATGCCGACATCAGGGTCGTACTTTACACCTGCAATTTCAATATGTTCTTTTATACCGAAGGCGAAGTTGCCTTGCCTATCAAAAGAAGAGCGGGAGATCCTGTTATCAACCACGGGCAGAACCTTCTTAAGGAAATCAATCGCAGCCTGCTTTCTCAGCGTCACCACACATGCAATTGACTCGCCTTTCCGTAAACCAAAGTCTCTTATGGTTTTTTTAGCCTTCTTCTTAACGGGCGTCTGATTCGTCAACTCCTTCAGCACTCCAGAGGCTTTCTCCAGTGGCTCACCTGACTTTCCAACGCTAAGGTTGATGACAACCTTCTCAATTCGGGGCTTAAGCATAGGCTGCTCTTCCCACTTCTTAAGCAGCTCCTCCTCAGACAAAGGCATTCGCCTCCTGTAAAGTTATGAGAGATTTGGCTCCACCCACGGAAAAAACGAAATCTAAAATTGTCTGGTAACGATTACCCTGTGCATCCTCGATAACAATGAGGGCGTTTCTACGTTTCTTCGCCTCAGTTTTCTCAATCTCTATTATTTTGCCCTTTTTTCCAATGTTCTTGCCGCCCGTTATAACTGCCATGTTACCCTTCTTGGTTTTCACTTGGTCAAGCACTTCTTTTTCTGGAAGCCCAAGTTTCAAAGTGTCAAAAGTTTCGTAATTTACTTCTGACAAGTTTTCGGAGCCCTGCACTTTCACGAGCATGTTTGATCCGTCATGAAGAGCAACTTGCGAGGTGCCGTTTTTGACTTTGGTTTTGCCTTCAACCCTGAGCAGTTTGAAACTGGCTTCTTCTTTGCTGATTGGGCTAAGAAACAAGCCTTTATGGGAAGGCAACACCCTGTAAAATCTGTTAAGGTCAGGGATGGAAATGACATCCATCAAACCTACAGGGAAATCGTCTTTTAGCCTAACTTTTCCGTCAACGTAGACTTTGCCCTGCGAGATTATCTTTTTGGCTTCTTTCCTTGTCTCAGCTACTTCAAGAATGTCGCGTAACACAAGTGCGAGAGGTAAACAATTCTTGAGGGAGTGAGGTCCAGATGAAGGTCTCACTGTCCAAACCGCTTCTTTTCTGTGAATCGGCCAGAACCTCGGAGCGGGCTTGCGTTTCAATCTTCCTACTTTTCCCTTCTTGCCCAAATTTACGTTCCTCCTTTCTTTTTCGAAGCTGCGGTCTTTCGCTTAGCTGGTGCTTTTTTCACTGCCTCAGATTTCTTTTCTTTTTCAGGAGAACCCTTTTTAGCCGCAGTAGGCGCCATTCCTATGATTTCTTTTTTCTTTTTTGCAGCGGGTTTTTTCTGCACTCTTTTCTTTGCAGCTGCTGGCGCTTTTTCTGCGGGTTTCTCTTTAATCTCAGTCTTTTGCTTAACGGGTTTCTCTTTCTTTTCTTTGATTTTCACGGCTTGTGCTTTCTTTGGAGGCTTCTTCACGACTTTCTCTACTTTCGCTTCTTTCTTCGCCCTTTGTTCCTTCTTGTTTTCGAGGATTGCTTTTCGCCATTTGTCGTCAAGCTTTAGACTTTTTATTATGACTTTCGATGGATGTATTGAAACAAAGATGTTGGTTCCGTCAACCTTCTCGCGTGTTAAACCTTCAAGGAATATGCGGTATCTCTTCAAGTCTACCCGGTTGACTTTTCCTTCGAATCCGCTGTGATCTCCACGCACTACTCGAACGGTGTCGCCTTTCCTGACTGGAAGAGTCTTGGCGCCTTTTGAGATGAGTTCCGGTGCGACAGGAGCCGCCATCCTCTTGTGGCGCAAATGAGCAGGGGCGTTATGGAGACGCTTTCGCTGTTTTCGCGGGTCTTTTACGGGTTTTGTTGCTTGCACACTGATTCACCTACACTATTATGCTAGAGGCACTTGCTATTCTTGGCCATCTTTCAGCAGCCTCTCTTGCTACGGGACCGCGGATTTCGGAGCCTTTCATTTCCCCATCAGGAGTGATTATTACAGCGGCGTTATCTTCAAACTGAACCCATATGCCATCAATGCGTTTGTAAGATTTCTTCTGCCTCACAATCACCGCTTGGAAAATCTTCTTTCGCATGTCAGGTGACCCTTGCCTAACCGACACGGTGACTTTGTCTCCCACTGTAGCTGAAGGATAGCGTCTTAGCCGTCCTTTATAGCCCATGACTTGGATTAAACGCAGTACACGAGCGCCAGTGTTATCGGTACACCTTAGCGCAGAGCCTGCTACAAGACCTCTCGTGACTTTTTGCCCGTGAGAAAGCATGCCTTTTGCGATAAGTGCACGTTGTTTTGCCTTCGCTGCCACGTTACTTTGCCTCCAGTTTCTCCACAACAACGAAGGCTACTGTCTTGCTTATTGGACGGCACTCCGCGATTCTTACTTGGTCCCCTTCTTTTGCGTCAATGCACGGAGGATTATGCGAAGGAATGTGACCGCGCCTTCGCTCATACCTCACGAATTTAGGTGAAAATTGAAGGTACTCACGTTCCACAACAACTGTTTTGTCCATTTTCGCAGTAGCGACGACGCCGTCAAAGACACGGCCTCTGATAGGCAGGGTTCCATGGAATGGGCAGTTTCTGTCTTTGCAGGATTTCTTGGGTTTTCTAAAAGTTAGAGACATCACCATAACCTCTTCACGGTCTTTTTGAGACGGTCTTCAGGTCTTCCAACCAAAAGTTTGCCGTCGATTCTGACGATGGTCCCATCGGAAAACTTAAAATTGAAAACCGCCGAGCTTTTTACGACACTTTTTGCCTTCCCTTTATGCATGATCGTGAATGTATTTTTTGTCTCGTTAATTACCCCGCCGCGTATTCCAACATAAGCAGAGTGTGTACTCTCGGCTATTTTTCCTTCCGTTCCGATGAAATCGTAGCGTATAATGTCTGGGGTTACTTTCACTTGGTTTTCTTCTCCTTTCTACCTCTTCTTTTCGCAGGTTTTTTTGCCTCTTTTCTAAGCCCCAGATTATATTCATTCTCTATTGTGAGGAGCTTGGCGATTGTTTTGCGCAGTTCTCTTATTCGAGCAGGGTTCTCCACTGCACCACCAGCTCTGACCATGGTTTTCAGCCTAGCGAGCTCTGCCCTTAGGTCGGAGAGATTTTTAGCACGGTCTTCAGCTGACATGCCTTTAATGTCTTTAAGTCGAAGGATAGGCACTAATCTTTTACCTCCATTTCTTCAGCGGGTTTTTCCGAAGCCTCTGCAGAGGTTTCTTCTGCAGGTTCACTGTCTGACTCTCCAGCTTTTTCCTCTGCGACTTCACTGGCTTCAGAGGTTTCAGTTGGTTCATCAGGTAGTTTTTCTATTTTCACTTCTTGCTTTGGTAGAGCTTCCGTTATCTTTTCTTTTTCTGTTATTTCTTCCTCAACTTGTTCAGGCGGTAGTTCCGGGGCGATTTCGATTTTGTCTGGGAACTGTGCGTCTGGAGGCATTATCTTAACTCGCACGCCAATGATGCCTGGTTTAAGTTGAACATGAGCTTCGGCTTTTTTCATGTATTTCAATGCGGCATCGCCACATCTTGGGAAATAACCTGCTCGAAACTTTTCAAAACGCGCCCTTTCGGTTCGCAGTTTTCCGCTTATCACTATTTCTGCGCCTAAAGCGCCTGCGTCCATAACTTGGTTCAAAGCCCAAAAACCAGCACGTCTGAAGTGAACGCCTCTCTGGAGGGCTGAGGCTATCCTGGACGCAATCACAAAAGCGTTAAACTCAGGGACTTCAATTTCGGAGACAGAAATCTGCGGGTTTGAAACGTTAAAATTTTCTTCCAAAGTCGTGGCGAGATCTTTTATTGTTTCTCCACCACGTCCAATAACTATGCCGGGTCGCATGGCATAGATAACTACATGGGTTCCCAACGGAGTCTTGGAAATGTCAACTCCGCCGTAGCCCGCGCGTTCAAGCTTTCTTTGCAGAAACTCATCGATTTCCGTTTTTTTGATGGATTCAGTTATAAAACGTTTTACGATGGACATTAAAAAACTTCCCCTTGACCGGGCTTCTCTTCTAAAACAATTTCAATATGCGTTGTGGTCTCATATTTTGGTGAGGACCTTCCGTGAGCTCTTGGTGTGAATCGTTTAATTTTCATTCCGGGATAGGCAACAGCATGAAGTATCCGGAGCCTATCTACATCCAAACCTTTATTTTCCGCGTTAGCTTCTGCCCCTTCAACCACGCGCAGGATCTGCTGCGCTGTTTTCACAGGGTATCTTCCCGCAAAAGCACCTGCCAAACCATGGCGGTGCCCAAGCTTCTTTGTGTGCCTTCGGAAGGGAACCGCTTTCCTCTTTTCTATAACTTCTCTGAGATACGCTTTTGAGTTGTTAAGCATCATGCCCTTGATTGTTTTGCACACTTCTCGGGCTGACTTGTGGGATACTCTAATTTCCCTGCCGCTGGCTTTCGCTGTTTTTTCAGGGTCCAGTTCTTCTTCGATTATGGAGTATCCCCACTTCGGCATTTTTTTCATTTCTCCAATTGCGCAATTCAACAGCGTAATGGCGATTTATATGGCTTTCCGTATCAAAACTAGTTTGACGTAGTTCAAACTGTGCAAAGTCCCCTATGAAGGGACAGGCTTGACGTGAGGTGTAAGTTTCTAGCTTTGTTTTGCCTTTTATAGTTTTGCCGAAAACACTTGACCACTGCCCGCTAATGAATACAGTCTATCAAAAGTATCGGGCATAACAAGATTAAAAGGGAACCCCAACACAATAGCAGTGTATTGGTGAGCGGTTTATGAGCGAAAGCGAAGTCATCGTTAAGTATGCTCCCTTTAAAGAGATCATTATAATGGAACGAACCCCGTTTTCAACACCTGAAAACCTAGCCCGATTCACATCGGTAATCGCTGGTGGCAAGCTAGCTGGACTGTACTGGAGTGAAGGGGTGGTGTTCCTTTATTTCCCCCTTCCTGCCTCAACGACAGCAGTTGCAAAAGCGCTTATAGAAACAGGTAGAGTTTACTGGACCTTTGTAGGATACTCCATTATGCCGAAGTATGCGCCAACAATAGAAACAAAAGAAAAAATGATTGTCCCTGTGATTGACATATCCTCAGACCCCATCCTAACAAAAGTTGCAAAGTGGCTCAACGAACAAAAATGATCGCACCAGCAAAAACCCTACTTCACAGAGCACAGGAGGTAGAACGCTTAAAAAATTAACTCTTACTGGTGCAGTTTTCTCTGGCTGCGGCGAAGGCAGAAAATTTCTTGAATTGCCTTGGGTTAAACAGCAGATAAAACAGAAACTCGGCTTCACCCCTTACCCCGGCACATTGAACGTGATGCTGTCGGAAGAAAGCACGCAACGCAGAGAATTTCTTGAAAAAGCCCATTCAACAAAGATCAGCACCTCTGACGGCTATTGTACTGGTGCACTTTTCAAGGCGTTAATAGGCACTTTTCAGTGTGCCGTTATAGTTCCTAATGCGCCAAGCTACCAAAAGGCGCTTTTGGAGGTAATCTCCCCTCACAACTTGCGAGAGGCGCTTCAACTTGAAGATGGCAGTGAAGTCACGGTCACCGTCAATCTCTAAGCTTGCCCTTTTTCAAGAATCTGTTAATGTACTCTTCCGCGTGACCGCTCTTTTTCAAGTATGCACCGTAGCGGACTAGCGCGTTCATGGCGCGGGCAGCATCCTCCGGCGAAGGATAAGCAGGAACACCAAGCTTGTCGAACCTGAAACGAGTGTACAACGCCATTTCTGTCTCGCCAATGTCACACATAACTATAGGTTTGCTGTACTTCTTTGACACAGCCGCCACGCTATCAATGTATTTTTCCCGCAACGCTGGCAAATGATGTAAACCTAGCAGAACAATGCCATACACCTCTGGATCCTGAAACATCAGGTCCGCTGCTACTTCAAACATATCGTCTGTCACCGACCCCGTAAGGTCAACAGGGTTGGAGGTTGCCGCAAACTTGGGAAGCACCCCTTGGTCCTTAAGTTTCTGGAATTTCTGCAGGATATCCTCTGAAAAACGATCCACGGACAAACCATTGCGGGAGCATTCGTCCACTGCCATGATTCCAGGACCACCGGCGTCTGTAAGCACTCCTATGTTGTTGCCTAAAGCTGGCGGCTGCATAGCTAACGCTTTTCCCATGTCAAAGAACTCTTCCATATCACACGCGCGGATAACACCTGTCTGCTCGAAAGCCGCATCGTAGATTTTATCCGAACCTGCGATGGCGCCAGTGTGCGAAGCTGCAGCTCTGGCTCCCGCGGCGCTTCTTCCTGATTTAAGGGCTACTATGGGCTTCGTCAAGGTCACGTTTTTTGCCACTTTAAGGAATTTCCGCCCGTACTTTATATCTTCCACGTAGAGAAGAATCACCTTGGTTTCGTTGTCATATAGCAGGTAATTCATCATTTCCGACTCGGTCACGTCGCTTTTGTTGCCGAAGCTCACGAACTTGCTGATTCCAATCTGGCGTCCTGCCAGGAAGTCGAGAGCGGCAACCCCGAAGGCTCCGCTTTGAGTAACGATGGCTATGTCTCCGAGCAAGGGTCTTGGCGTGGCGATAACTTCATCGCCAGTTGACAGCACCTTGGTTTCGGGAAGAAAAAGCGTGTCCACGCCCGTCTTCTGGTAGTACACGCCCAGACAGTTGGGACCCAAGATTCGGATTCCTGCTTTTGCAGCTGTATTTACCAGCTGATTCTCAAGCTCGGTTTTTCCTATTTCCCTGAAACCCGACGTGATTATTATGGCAGCTTTGACTTTTTTGGTAACAGCTTCATCCATAATGGACGGCACGACCTTGGCGGGAACAACAATCACAATCAGGTCCAACTCTCCGGGAATCTCGGTTATAGACGGGTAGCACTTAAATCCAAGAATAGACTCTTCATGCGGGTTCACGGGATAGACTTCCCCCTTGAAAACGCCTCGAGTCCTGTTGTAGGCGAAGTTTTTGAAAATCACGTTTCCAGCCTTGTCAATTTTCTTGGTAGCTCCAATAATAGCGGCGGAACGAGGATTAAAAAAGGGGCTTAACGTCTTAGTTTCTTCCATAATTGTCACAGAGGTCAATAAAGGGAAAGAAGAGTTTATCCTTTACTCTTTCAAACAGGGTTATACCTAATTATTTCACTGCTTGCGGTCCGCTTTGTTTCCTGACTAAAACAACAGGTTTATGCCTAGCTCGAGATAGCGTGTCCCAGTTTATCCCTGTTATATCCACTTCAAATCTCGCAGCCATATCCCACACTGTTGCTCCTGAACCAGGACCACTTGTCCGGTCTGCTATATTAGCAATTCTTAAAGCCTCAAGCGGTTGCAGCTTGTAGCCAGCGACAGCGATGGGCGTGGACCGTTTCTGAAGTTTGAGTATTCTGCCCGCAAGGTAAGCGATGACCCCTCCGAAAGAGTGGATACCATTCATTGGCTTTGGACGAGGAGTAAAATGGAAATTTCTAAACGAATACGTCTTGTCCGTGTCTACTATAACCACGGAAACGTTTTTTTTCAGCCCAACCCAGATTTGCTTTCGAATCTCCTCTGCCAGTTCACATGCGCTGTTCAATGGCAAACTCACATAAGAAAACGGTAAATTTGACCCGTCAATACCGCCTTCAGAGCCCCACATTAACGCCTGCAAAAGCCCAGCCTGCTCTAAGGCAACTTGTTTGTGTCGGCTGCCCGCCTTAACCGGATATTCTCGAAGTCTCCACGTTAACTTTGGCCCAAAATGGCATAAGACGCATAGCAAATAGCCCCAACCAATCCGCATCCACAGGGAAGAAATAAGTCTCGCGCTGAAACTTGGGTGGACAGAGCTTTCGTCCATGATGTTGCTAAGCGCGGTTGAAAGCGCCTTTTCGGATATAACGACAAAATCGCCGTTTGCTATTCTTTTTCGTATAGCGTCAAGAATTATGTTCAGGTATTTCTCGCCAGGCTTCCAATATTTCGTGGCTACAGGTAACGCGTAATACTTGGTCATTTGTGCAGCATTTCCACAGAAGGAACATTTTTGCTTGTCCTTTAAAAAGTTTAATCACCCCATCTTCGGGGCAACCAGTATGCGCGCGCAGCTTTTTCAGCGTGGAACCTGTCCTTTTCATTATGCGTAGATTGCAGCTTGATTGATTAATTTTCTGTTTGTTTCACTGTGTTCTATTTTACCCTGCTCGATTTTATGGTTAATTCTGCGCCTAGAACCACGTGAATCCACCAGTTAAGCGCTTCAAAACCGTCATCATAGTACACCACAAGCCTCGCCATTGAACCGACGGTAGCGTTAGCTGGAACGACCCCATTCCATGTTAAGGTCTTTGTCTGTCCAGGACCGAGTGTCAGGTTCTGCGGTGTCCCGACCTGATACCAAACCTCGTCTTCGAAAGCTATGTTTATGCTCCACGTGCCTTCGGTTTTTCCTACGTTCTGGAACGTGATTTGCACTGCAAAATCGTCTCCTACGGCTTTATCAACCACACAATCCTTCTGATTGTGAGCGAAAACCAGAGAGCTATCTGTGTCACCTACAGAAAAACTAAGGGCAACTACCACCAGCACCGCAACAAGGAAAAGCAGGACATATTTCTTCGCCATCTCTCCTTTGAACTCCTTCAAATCTATTTTCATTTATCAGTATTTATTATTAATTCTGAAAGAAACTTCTATAAGAAAACTCGAGAACACTCAACGTTAAGGCGTCAACCTATCCTTGTCCCTCGGGTAAAATGCCACTTCGCGAATATTCTTTTTACCCGTCAACATCATGGTGAGCCTTTCCAAGCCTACCGCCCAACCCGCATGAGGCGGCATTCCATAATCAAAAGCCTGAAGATGATACCTGAAAGCCGCAGGGTTCAACCCCTGTTCCTTCAGCCTAGCAACCAAGAGGTCTTTCTCAGCTATTCTGGTTCCACCTGATACCAGCTCTATCCACCGCCACATCAAGTCAAACCCCTCGCACAGTTCAGGATTGTCCTCTCGCGGTTTAATATAAAACGCTTTAGAATGAGTGGGCCAGTCGGTTATGAAATAGAAACTGGGATACAGTTTGCCTAAAACTCTGTGCGCCTCGGTTGGTATGTCTTCGCCCCAGGAAACATCAATACCCTCTTTCCTCAGATCACGGAGAACCTCGTCATAAGTTAATCGCTTGAAAGGCACGGTGGGAACTTCAAGTTTATGCTTGAGCACCACTAACTCTTTTGGGCATTTTTCCTTCACCGCCTCACACGTATGCTGCATCAGCTGTTCAAGAAGAGACATGACATCTTCGGCTTGGGCGAACGCTTGCTCGATGTCCACCGAAACGAATTCGCTTAAGTGCCGCCGCGTGTGCGACTCTTCAGCCCTGAAAAACGGACCGACTTCAAAAACTTTCTCGAGACTCATCACTAGCTGTTCTTTGTACAGCTGGGGGCTCTGTGCGAGAAACGCTTTCTCCCCAAAATAATCTACTGCGAAGAGGGCTGCGCCGCCTTCAGTTGCTGAGGCGATGATTCGGGGCGTATGAACCTCTAGAAAACCTGTTTCGAAGAGGAAACTCCGTATTGCCTCTATGGCGGAGTGTTGAATCTTGAATGTCGCAATGTTTTTTCCTTGGCACAGATCCAGTGCCCTTGCATCTAAGCGAACTTCAATATTCGCTGGGGTCTTACCTGTGATGTCAATCGGAAGCTGCAATGCAGCTATGCCTAAAATCTTGATTTCCTTCGGCAGCACTTCGACACCTCTAGCCGACACAGAGGTCTTTTTCACAGTTCCTTTCACGGCGACACTGTACCGCTTTTGCAGGGCATCAGACTTCGACACCACTTCGGCGCTCACTTTCTTCTTGGGGACAGTGACTTGTATTGTACCTTCCCTATCTTGCAGTATGATGAAGCGAATTCCACCTAGATCCCGTATTTCTTGGATCCAGCCAAAAACCGTAACTTCTTCGCCATCCTTGTCCGGAGTTATATTCGCAGAGTAGTCTGTTCTAACCCAATCGCCAATGGAGTCCAACTTCATAAATTAAGCGCTCCTCAGTCAGCAAATTCAACACGTAACGACATTTTTCGTATTTTATAGGCGATTTCCCTTAAAGCCTTGATGTCTAACGGCGGTCGGCTTCCTCGCTTCCGTTTCAAGATAACTCTGGTTTCCGTGGTTCCGTCGGGCAGCCAAATCGTGTTGATTGTGAGAATGCTGAGAGGCATAAACAGGTCCTCCAGAAATTTGCGGTCATCAACCCCGTACTCCAAAACGCGGACAGACTTACGGGTTTCGTCGCCCAGCGCTTTGATTATCTTGCCGCCATATCCCAAAAGCCGGGGCACATCACCATGCCCAACAAGTATAGCCAAAGTTTTGCCAACGCTAACTGCTTTGTAAAAGCAAACGTTTTGAAGGGAAGGGTACTTTCCCTCTAGAGACAGTAACAAACGAGCGATTTTCAGGTCTAACTCGGTGATTTCGCCAGCCTTAACTTTGGCTGAACACTTTTGACATAGTATACCGCTCTTTAAACAGAAACTGCACAGTTCGGTCTTCATTCAGAAGACATCCTCCGAATAAAGGAGGAGCAAGGGAGCGCTGTTCTTCACGTTGGATAGTGTCTATCGTTCCAAGACTATTTCTATAGTGCTGACGTTGGTCAGCCCGCTGTCGTCTTCTCGAGGTGAAATCTGGTCTGTCCCAATACCTATCTTTGCGACTTTGACATCCGGCAGAAATCGGCGTCTAACCACTTCCACAACGTCGATTGCTCGACTTATTGCTCTTCCACGAGCTTTGACGCTTACTTCCTTGGCTCCGCCATGGAAGAAAGTTATGCAGGCTAGCACATAATTCATCACGGGTTTTCTGCCAATCAACACTGAGTTGCTTTCGGACATTGTCAACACTTCACTCCAAGTTTCCTCTTTTATATGGTTTCATAAGGTTTTTTGTCCACAAATAAATACATTGTGGTGTTACTCCTCTATTCAAATTCAAGTTGAGCAAAAAGGAAGCTTTCAAGAAAAATTTCGGAAGAAACAGGCTTGGATTCTTTTTCGATGTACTAAAATCTTAAGTAACGGAATAATTGAAAAGGATTAGCTTACGAGAAATAAATTTAATTGACTTCGGTTTATTTGCGCGCGCGCCTTGCGAGATTATCAGGAACCTCAAACACTTCTGCAATCGAATTTACAATTTACGAGGTTAACAGCCTATTGATAGAACACGTTAGAGTGTTAATCCTCCATCGACCGAAAGCACTGCACCCGTTACATACTCAGCTTCATCAGAAGCAAGATAAAGGTAGCCATAAGCAATGTCCTTTGGCTCGGCAAGCCTACTTAGAGGAGTTTTCTCCTTCATCATTTGAAGTACCTTTTCAGGCACATTCGCCATCATCTGAGTCATAGTATACCCGGGAGCCACAGCGTTAACTCTGATCCCTTTCCGTCCAAGCTCTTTCGCTAAAGCCTTCGTCATGCCTATGACCCCAGCTTTGGTTGCAGCATAATTGGTCTGTCCAAAATTGCCGTAAAGTCCCACAACCGAAGACGCATTAATTATTACGCCATGTCCTTGGGTAATCATGACCTCAACCACCGCTTGGACACAGTTAAAAACTCCTTTAAGATTAACGTTAACAACTCGGTCCCACTGTTCCTCAGTCATTTTTCTAACAAGAGCATCCTGAACAATACCAGCATTATTGATTAGAATGTCAACTTTGCCGTATTTCTCTAAAGTATCTTTAACCACCTTATTGACCTGTTCCCTATTAGTAACGTCCATTTTGGCAAAGAATCCTTCACCAATTTTCTTAATTTCCACTACTGTTTCTTTGCCGGCTTTCTCAACCACATCTGCCACAACTACTTTGGCTCCTTCTTTCGCAAACAAAAGAGCAGTCTCTCTACCAATGCCGCTTCCAGCTCCCGTGATAATTACCACTTTGTTTTCAAGTCTCATTTCAATCTCATCCTCTATGGTTACGAAATCAATGTAAGGTCTTCGCGCTTTTATTTTTTTGCACGATGCCAATAATGAATAGTTCTGATAGCAAATATGGCACCCTGACAGCCCGCTAATAGATCAAGCTCTTGCATTCATTTTAAGTCCAAGCTATGTTCACTACCGGTCATTGGGTTCGAGTTAGTAATTACTAAAAGAATTTAAGACCAGTCATTGATTCTATACGTATTTGACGGGAGGAAAAACAGATGGAAATGAAGGAAGTGGTGATTACGGGTGGAGTAAGAACGGCTATAGGTAATTTTGGTTGCGCCCTTCGGGACGTGCCCGTTGTTCAGCTTGGAAGCCATGTTATCGGAGAAGTATTGAAAAAACAGAGCTTACGACCAGTTCCTCCAAAGGACAATGTGGAGTTTCGCCCTAAGCTTCTTGAGCCAGGAATGATTGAGCTTGAGAAGAAGTATTATTGTTGGGATGATTCTGCGAAAGAAATCGCGGTCGACGAAGTCATAATGGGTAATGTTTTGCAGGCTGGGCAGGGGCAAAACGTAGCTCGGCAGGTAACCATTTACAGTGGGCTTCCCAAGGAGGTTAATGCCTTCACCGTGAACAAAGTCTGCGCTTCGGGATTGAAAGCCATATGTCTCGGTACACAGGCGATAGTAACGGGCGCAGCAAGAGTTGTCATAGCAGGAGGAATGGAAAACATGAGCAAGGCCCCTTATGCCCTGCCAAGAGCTAGATGGGGATACAGAATGGACCTAAGCGGACAGGGCGAGATCCAGGATCTTATGGTCTTAGATGGTCTTTTCGAATCTTTTTATGGATACCACATGGGTTTGACTGCAGAAAACATCGCCGAGAAATACGGAATTACCAGGCGAGAGCAAGATGAGCTTGGACTACTAAGCCATCAGAGAGCGCGTGCCGCAATCAAAGATGGAACGTTCAAAGAAGAAATCACTCCAATTTTGATTCCGCAGAGAAAAGCAGATGCAATAGTTTTTGACACTGACGAGAGACCTATGGAAACTTCTATAGAAAAGATGTCAAAACTGCAACCCGTGTTCAAGAAACAGGGCACAGTGACTGCAGGAAACGCTTCAGGTATTAATGATGCAGCGGCAGCAGTTCTTCTTATGGACGAGGAGGTATGCCGTCAGAATGGTCTTCGTCCTCTCGCGAGGATTTTGGCCTTTGCGTCAGGCGCTATAGACCCTGCTTACATGGGTCTCGGACCTATACCAGCTGTGAATAAAGCGTTGAGGATTGCGGGGGTATCTTTGGATGACGTGGATGTCATCGAGTTGAACGAGGCTTTCGCCTCTCAAGCAATAGCCTGCATGAGAGAATTAGGAATCAGTGTTGACAGAACGAACGTTTTTGGTAGCGGGATTTCTCTTGGTCATCCGATAGGCTGTACCGGAGCCCGCGTTATCGTCACGTTGCTTAACGCAATGAAACAAAGAAAAGCGACATACGGATTGGCGACGATGTGCATAGGTGGGGGACAGGGCATGGCAATGGTAGTTGAAACAGAAAGCTAAATTTGAAGAAAGAATCAGCCAGATTTGCAAATTGCAATACAAAGCTTTACAAAAACTTAAAAACACCCTATGTGGTTTAAAGAATTTTTGAAAAAAAGAGTTTTGGCAAATTATGCGGCAACCTCAATTAGAGGCTTCCGCCAAAGGGAAGTAATGTTCAAACTTATGCCGATGGACCTACTCCAGACTTCATAGCTGAAGTCAGTCTTTCAATGTTTGAGGATAAGTCCGCAATTAGTTTGGCTAAAGTCTCAAGCTGCTTGTTCACAGCGGATGTCGCGGTTTCTACGCTCTTCTGGATGTTTTCAGACATCAAGTCAAAGATTTTTGCTCTCTCTTCCTCTGAAACTGAGAACAAAGGCACCATTCCTTTGTATGTCTCCAACATCGTTTTCTGCATATCGGCTAGGTTCTTACTGGCAATTTCAATGTTTTTCTTCGTGAGCTCAATCCACGTAGCATAGGATTTGCTGTACATTTCAAAGCCTTTAGAGTAACCCTCTGTGACGTCTCCTGCGGATTCCATGAATCCTCTCATCGGCGGCATCATCGGCATTCCCACCAGTCTGCTCAGCGTCTCGAACTGTTTCATCCAGAAGCTGTACACGCTTCTATAAGCTTCAGATGTAACCCCGCCTTTCAGCATCTCCGGTGTAACAGGCGCAGCTTTGCGTGCCGCGTCCATCCATGCTGTCTGCAGCTCCACAAGATAGTCAGTTGCTTTCTTCACATTATCGAAGTATTGCCCTTGAAGTTTGGTGGCTGACTCTAACGCTTTGGAATAATTATCTCTAATAAACTCTGCAGTTTGCTTTGAGGTCTCAGCTTTCTTTTCAGTTTCCTTTTCTTCACTCATGCTTTTTCACCTCCTCTTTTTTCTTCTCTGCTATCGGAAAGATTATGACTTGAACGAGATCGCCATCTCCGATTCCAACAGTCTGTCGTTCAGCCTCTGGTATTGATATGCGGCCTCCGCTTTGAACTGTGCTCTTGAACATTGCGAACTGCGTTAGCCTTTGAAAAGCTGAAAGAAAAGTTCGCATTGCATCCATTTGACCAAGCACTGAATCTCTTGCAAAATCTATCTGTTTTGCGACCGCGTCTTCTGCAATCTTCTCCATGAGTTCTCTTGCTGATTTGGATAGGTTTGGTTCTTCGCTTTTGTTGCTTGACATACTCTTTCCACCTTGGGATGCCCATTTACAGGTTATTCACCAATAAAAACCTTTTGTTACCATTCTGCGCCATTGACCGACAAATATTACCAATAATCGGGATTGAACGTCACTTTGGTGATTGTATGTGCTATTCAATGGCAAAAGCCTTAGAGACGAGAAACCATCAGATAATTGGCGCGGGCGCCTGTCTTGACAGCATTAGGAGAAGGCAGCTAATTTGGGGTCGGAAAAAATAATGGAAGGTTAGTTTTTGGCTATTTATTGATCATAGAGATGAAAGTGTCTATCGGTGTAGCTGGCAAACTCATTATTTGAACTGTCCCACGAGCACCCAACTCTATTGAGACTCGTGTTATGGCTTCATTGTTTGGTGCTTCAACAATGTTGACAAAATCGTATCGCCCGAGAACAGCATACTGCTGAAGAACCTTGGCGCCGAATGCTTCTATTTCCTTGTTAACCTCCTTGATTCTTTCAGGTCTTTCCTTAATGGTTTTTCTGCCTTCAGAAGTGAGTGTCGAAAGTAGAATATATATTGGCATCAAATGCCCTCCATAGAGATGTTATTGCTATGAGCATTTTAAGTTTTTGCACTCTACCAACCTTCAACGGAAATAGCACTTTGTTCCGTTAATGAGGTGGCAAAAGAGCAGCACACATTAGAGTTTTCACATAATATTAAAATACAAATAACTTTTGCTGCAAGAAATAGACTAGCACATTGCGGATAGAAGAGTGTTTGAAGAGAATAGCTTTTATTGAGACCTTTCTTTCATCCAATCGATAACCTTGGGCCATAGTCCGTATGCTGGTTTGCTGCCTACAGAGACTCCGATGTGACCTGTTGTAAAATTCATTATTATCTTGTCTGTGCTTGAAATGATTTTAAGCAGCGGCTTTGTAGCTTCTGGAGGCGCTATGTGATCGTAATCTGCTACTATGGCCAGAGTTGGCATGTTTATGCGGCGCAGATCGATCTTCTTTCCAGCTAAAGTAAATTGGTTCTTAATTAGCAAGTTTTTCTGATACCAGTCTTTGATGTACTGTCTGAAAGTTTCTCCTGGCACATCTGGGCTGTCAAATATCCACTTTTCCATGCGAAGGAAAGTCTTTAAGAATTTTTCATCTTTTGATTCTCTGATTAGGTTTGCGTATTTTCCGAAAGTCAAGCCGATAGGGTCAGCTAGGAGGAAGGCGTTGTTTAAGAATTCTCCTGGTACGTTGCCCATAGCATCCACAACCTTGTCCACATCAAGGGATTTAGCCCAAAGGTTAATGGCTCTGGGTGCATCAAAATCCACTGGAGTAGCCTGCAAGACCAGGTTTTTCACTTTATCAGGGTTTAGTGAGGAGAATATTAGGCTCAGGGTTCCACCTATGCAGTAGCCGTGAAGGGTTATTTTGTCTTTGCCACTTCTTTTTGCGACTATTCCCAACGCTTTGTCTATATATCTGATGTAGTCTTCCAGGGTTATGTATTTGTCAGCCTTCTTGGGATAGCCCCAATCTATCATGTAAACATCTAAGCCTTTGTCAAGCAGCTTTCTGATAACGCTTCTGTCAGGCTGCAGATCCAAGATATAAGGCCTATTTATGTATGCATAAACGATTAGAACAGGAGTCGGAAGCGTCTTTTCAACTCTCGGTTTGTAGTGGATAAGCCTGAAAATGCCCTCTTTATGAATCTCATCGAAGGGCGTCTGCCAGACGTCTACGTCAATGTCGTGAAGGGTCTTTAAGGTTTTCATGAATTGTTCGAAAACTTTAAAATCCTCCATGAAGACCACCCACGTTACTCCTGTTGGGGCGCCTGTTTGGGTCGCGCACCATGCGCTTCCATCTTTCGGTTTATTTCATCAACTTCTTTTTTCAACACGCGCAGTGACTCCTTGGCTTCCATAAGTTCGATTCTTGTCGGTTGCACGCTAACTTTCTGACTTATCCCATCAACTTTTTCTTTCAGCACACGTATCGACTCGTATACTTTGTGTATATCACTTCTTGTCGGTTGCACGCTAACTTTCTGACTTACTGCTTCAAAATCGTTTTTTAGGCTGTGCAAGCGCTTGTAGGTTTCGTCCATCTCACTTTTCGTTGGGAACGGAAAGGCTGGAGAGACACTCATCAAAGTTTCTAATAGTTCTCGAGAGTTTTTTATCACTTCCATTGTACTGCTCGAAAGCCTTGTTTGAACCGACACCATATTAGGAAGACTCAGAAGTTCAATGTAGGTCTTTGAGAAAGTTTCCATCCATAAATCAAAAAAAGCGCTGAAATCTATCGTTTTTTGTGTGTCTTTTTGAGATTCCGCCACCTTTTCTACGAATTGTGTCGAAAGTTTTTCCGTAGCCTTGTTCCAAGCTTCGTAAAGACCCGTGTAGTAGTCTCTCCACGCTTCATAAAAATCCACGTAGGAATTCACGACTTTTTGAAGGAGCTGTGGAGTTTCCTTAGGAAACAAGTAAATCAAGTTCTCATAAGGTTTCAACACTGCATAAATATTCCCGAATGCCCCGAAGGGCCAAGACAGCCTCGTGAAATCCCCCATTCGAGTAAGGCTATCCGCCCATTGCAAGCCTGCGAGAAGCTTCATAGGGCGGAACAGCATCTCGAACAGATCATCATATATGCCCTGGAAATCCTGAGCCCATATTTTGAAAAGTTCTTGTGATTCGAGTTTCCCACTGGAGAGCGTACTTGAAGAGTTGCGCCAAGCCTCAAACAGTTTCGTATATGTATCCACACTTCTCGTGAAAAGTTCGAAAGTTTCTCTCGGCAGCTTAAAGTAAGCGGCAACCAGCGTTTTAGAATAACCATCGACATAATTGTCTTCACTCAACATTATCGACCTCGATAAGGTACTTAATTGTATATTATTTAAGTCTATGTTAGAACAAGTTAGCAATCGAAAAATGATAATCCTCTATCACAAATTTTATAACAATTTCCAACGGAAAGAGAGAGAGCTTAACTCATGAAATAGCAGCCAGCCTTACCAAAAACCAAATAGGGAAATCCACATGCATCAGAGTCGGCGGAGATCCAATAACGAGCTTGAACTTATTGATACGTTAGAAGTGTTTGAAGAAGACTCGGAGACGAAAGCGTGGTTATAATCGGAGAAATCGGTGGCAACATTGAAGAAGTGACCGCGGAATACATAGCTCGACGCTATCCGAAACCAGTTGTAGCATTCATAGCTAGGCGGTCTGCTCCTCATGAAACGTGTATTGGCATGCTGGCGCGATAGTAATGAGTAGTGCAGGTACTGCGGAAACCAAGATCAAACCTTTTGAATACGTGAATGTGGAGGTGGCTGAAAAACCGAGCGAGATAGCCGAGTTGTTGACACATGTCATGGCGACATAGAGTAGGGTTGAAGCTGGCGCTCGAATGTTGTGAGACAAAAGGTATATTTGTCAGGGAAGCATCTGGGTTTTAGCACCTGAATTGAGGTTCGCCATATGCCAATATTAGATCCGATTAAAAAGTCCATCGCGCAGAAACACAGGCTTTACATGAAGATATGCAGGGACTGCGGGGTTAGAAATGCCGCGACCGCGTTGAAGTGCAGAAAGTGCAAAAGCAAGAACTTGCGGTGGAAGAAAAGGGAACTTGTGAAGTGAAAACGCAATTTTCAAAGAACTTTGGCTAAAGTTTCCATGTTAAAGGCTGTGTTTGCACATCCATTCTTTATTAGAGGTATGGCTTGTTCAGCCACATCCAAGCTCATGTTACTAAAGGCACCTTCAGACATTTTTATCTCTTCAGCGCAGGCAACTCCAACAATGCCCCCGTACTGGTTCGCCTTCAGGATTTTCGGGATACACGATCCCCCAGGGACAACGTAAACGTCGTATCCTTTTTTCTTGGCTAAGCTAACTGCCTTGTTAACTAAACAGTCTTTGGAGCAATGCGCGCAAGTGTAAGAGGGAATGCTTGCGTCAAAGTATGCTTTGCATCGATTGTCCATATATTTTCTGGAGCAATGAGGAAGGAAAACTGCTCTTTTTTCAGCTTGTAGGAATTTTCGTCTTTTCAAAAGGTTGACAGCTTGCACGTCGATGAGGTCTTGAAGAAGAACAACAGCGTCTGAAAGATTCAGACCCGTCGCTTCTTGTATTTTAAACCTTCTTATAATATCTTGCACAGTGTGAAGGAGCATCTTATGCATACCCTTCTCGTAGCTAACTCGAGCAAGCTCGGTAAAGAAGAAGCGAGGAACTTTTGAAAGGTCGAAGGTAAACTGATAGGGCATAACTCAAGATTAACGACACACCTGCTTAAAAAAATAACGTACCATAACTCAACTTTTCAACTTTTGAGATCGCTAATCCGCTTTTTTGCTGGCCCCAAAAAGTTCTCTCAGCGACTTCAGTTCTTCGCGTAACCGATTTACTTCAATCACAAGGAAATTAGCTCGTGCCTGTGCAACTTTTTTGAGATTATCAATTTCCACCAGCAAACTCCCCCGCTCCGTTTCAAGTATTTCTATCTTTAAACGCAGATTCCTCAGAGTCTGCGTGAGCCCTTCATGTATTTCTAAAGTTTTTGCGGCTAAGGCTTTAAGGTTTGTTCTCGCTGGGTTTACTGTTGCGTCCACTTTAGACCTGAATTTAGACTTGCATTTGGGACACATGAAGATTCCCACTCGAAATTCCGGCATGTCTCCTGTGGTTTTGTGTTTTGTAGGTGCTACTATCCAGCATTTAATGGCGGCGGCTACTTCTGTTCCGCAATTCGGGCAGCTAACCAATAAATAACCTCGCGAGCGCGACTTCTATAAAAATTATTTCTTGCGATGAAGCTATAATACTTTGCACTGTCCGCCAAAAGCTAGCTCTTCAAAATGCTGAAGAAAAAATGAAAATGAAAGATTTGGCTGAATCAAATGCTTATTTGGAACAGCAGTCTTTCAACAAGTTCCTTGTAGCGGTTTCGAATGGTAACCTCAGTCACCTGTGCAATTTCCGCTATCTCCCTCTGCGTTTTTCGTTCCCCTGTTAAGACAGAAGCGACGTAACTCGCAGCCGCGGCAATTCCGGTTGGGCCACGACCCGAAGTGAGTTTAAGCTCTTTTGCTGCTGCCAAAATCTTATGCGCGATTTCCTCGACCTTCCCTTGCATCGTGAGCTGATTGGAAAACTTGGTTATGTACTGGCTGGGTCTAAGTGGCGGAATAGAATAGTCAAGCTCTCTAATTAGGAAACGGTAGCTGCGACCTATTTCTTTCTTGTTCACAGTGGATGCCTGAGATATCTCATCCAAGGTTCTGGGTAATCCGCACTGCCTGCATGCCAAGTAAATCGCTGCCGAAGTCACGCCCTGAATCGACCTGCCACGTATTAACCTCTCTTTCACTGCTTTACGGTAAATAACCGAGGCGGTTTCCAGAATGTTTTTGGGAAGGTTCAAGTTATTGGAGATTTTTGTGATTTCAGATAAGGCAAAAGCCAAGTTTCGTTCTGTCGCATCCGAGACTCTTATGCGCCGCTGCCATTTCCTAAGGCGATACACCTGCGCTTTCTGCCCAGGAGAGAGGCTCTTGCCGTAAACGTCCCGGTCATGCCAATCAATTGTCGTTGACAAGCCTTTGTCGTGAATAGTATACGTTAGAGGGGCACCCACTCTTGTTCGCTTTGATCTCTGCTCGTCGTCGAATGCTCTCCATTCAGGTCCTCTATCAGCTATCTTGGCTGCCACCACAAAACCGCAGTCCATGCAGACTATTTCAGCGCACTCATAGTCGCGCATGAGTCGGGTGCTGCCACATTCTGGGCACGATTGAACTTTAAAGGATTCAGCACGTTGCGCTGACGAGGGGTTCGCATCTTCATGCAGCTCATTTTCTTTACTCATGTTTTTTACTCCGTTGCTTTTTCGAGAGATTCAAGTACAGCTGCTTATTGCTTAGCTTTGCAGGCTCCTTAATCGCAGGTTTTACAACTACGTACGGTGAGGGCACAGGACCTATAACATCAAAGACTTTCCCAACAACCTTCAAATTCTCGTCAACTACTGTAGAACCAATTTTGGGCGTTTTGTCAGCCTTAACAACAACGTTATGAGAAGGAGTCACATGAAGAACTTTACCCAACCTTTGCAAACACATTCCCCTCTCGAAAAACAACAAACTCACCGTGATAGCGTATTTAAAGCTTTCTACGTGCCGGGATATATGAAATTTGGTCAGTCCATTCTTTAATCCTCACTTGTTGAAGAAAGATTTCAATAACGTTGTCTTTATTGACCACAAAGACAGGACTTATTTAAGGGACCATAGTCTGTTCCGAGCAGCCAGTTCGCAGAGTCTGAGCTTTAGTTTAACCTGTAAGTAGACGAGGATAAGGTTTTCAAGCGTTAGAAAGTTTCATTTTAAAGAAACGGAAAAAACGAGTGCGCAGTTCACTTTTATTCTCTGCTTGAGAGTACGAGTATGTAATCTGCTGTGTCTGCACACATGTCTGCTGCATGCTCAATGAACTCAACTAAATCGTCAAAAATTACCATAGCCCCACAGTTGACTTTCGTGCCATACTTAACAAACAAGCTTTTAGTCCTCAGATATTCTTCGTCAATGGCATGTTCAATTTCCCCAACTTTTTTAGCTTTATCCATCGCTTCAGCAGGATTGGATGAAATCTTTTCGATGCTATTTCGCAAGGCTTGAGCTGTTTCTACTAGTTTCGAAGTCATAAACACTGCTTTTCCGCACAGTTCCTGCGGGATTTCCGCTTCTGCGAGCATCTCTAAGCATCTTGCCGCATCTTTAGTATGGTCAGCCAGAGTATCCAACCTTTTCACTAGATGTAACAGATCTTCGCGATAATCAGCCACGAGGGCAATACCTTTAGATAACTCCATAAAGACATCGGTCCGTAACTTGTCAACTTCTTCTTCAGCCTTGTACAGGTTTTCAATATACTTTCTGGCTTCATCGAAATTTTTCTCTGAAAAACTCGCCAGCGCTTTATGAAGCCAAGTCACAGTATCAAAGGCTTTCGATATCTGCTCATGAGCTAGCTCTAAACCTTTTGTTTTTCGGCGTTTTTCAAACCAGTTATAGCTTCTTCTTTCCACAGATTGCATCTCCTTTAATCACCTATTGAGATTGTAAACATATAACCCTTATCATAATACACGAAACACGAAAACGCGATAGACCCGAGTGTATACTTCCCCTCAAAAACTGATTGAATAGACACATGGTTAAAAATTCATGGATTTTATCATAATAAACACACGTCAATCGCCAGAAACCAGTCAACCAAGTCTACTCCATTCACCATTGCTTGCTTTCGATCTCATCTTCTTCATGATTGTGACCTCATTCTACAACTTGCGCTACACATGAGTGAAATACCATGGCTTTGCAGGTTTTGCAAAGTCCTTTTCTTTTTTCATGGCAGCTTTTCGCAGGGCAATCTTCACGTAGAAAAGCTGCGTTCACATTGATCTAGAATCTCCAAGTATTATATAGACCACTCTTCAGTCTATATATTTCAGTTCAACATTCTAGAACTTTTTGTGCTAGCCCGATTTTGTCTTCCAAGCTTTTCATTAACGTATTAGTGACCTTCACTTCGATTCCAAGCTTTTGTATTTCAGTCCTCTCTGCGGAGTCCGCTACATCAAGGATGAAGGTGTCAAGGAAGTCCGAGTAGAGTTTAGCCACTGAATATGCGGAAACTTCAAAACCTAAGCCCCGCAAAAACTTGTCCGCTGGACCCTTGACAGGCGCACCAGCAATTATGGGGCTTACCGCCACTTTTTTCGCTTCTGTACGCTTAACAGCGTCTCTGACGCCATTCACAGCGAGAATTGTGCCTATACTGACTATTGGGTTGCTTGGGCATACAACTAATAGCTCAGCGTCCCTAATCGACTCTAGAACGCCTGCCGCAGGGTTTGCCTTATCGGCACCGAAAAACTCAACACCTAAGATTTCGTCTTTTGCGCCTCTCTTAACAAAATACTCTTCAAAATGAACCGCCCCATCCTCAATTAAAACTCTGGTTTCAAACTTGTCATCTGTCATGGGCAAAATTGTCGCCTCAAGTCCCAACAAGCGACTGACACGTGCAGTAACCTCAGATAGTTTCAGGTCACTTTTTAGCAAGTTTGTTCTAAAAATATGTGTGGCAAGGTCCCTGTCGCCAAGATTGAACCATGTTTTACAGCTAAATTTTCCCAGAGCCTCAAGACAGTTAAAGGTGTCTCCTTTGATTCCCCATCCTTTCTCTTCATCAACTATACCTGCTAAAGTATATGTGACGATGTCAACGTCCGGAGACACGTGTAAACCAAACATTTCAATGTCGTCACCTGTGTTCACAATTATCGACAAGTTTTTTTCATCAACAAGTTTCATAAGTCCCGTAAGAAACTTGGCTGCTCCCACTCCACCTGCTAAAGCTGTGATCATATGCTTTCACGTTGAAACTATATTTGCCCAAGCGCTTCAAGAAGCTTCCGTTTGACTAATAACTTCGGCGCAATTGCTATGCACTTATTTCTGCTGATGCTCCTTCTCTGAAACCCAACATTCCGTTACTGAACCTTTTGCGTCGATAATCTGCTCTTTCTTGAAAACAGGCGCTTCAGTCTTGTATCTCTCTACTGCTTCTCGCAAAACCGGAAAAACGTCTGTTCGGTGAGAACCAGCCACCGAAACGTATACGAGATCTTCTCCGACGTTGAATTCTCCGAGTAAATGGTGAATCTGGACGTCAATTATGCCTGGCTTCTTGGTCAAGTCATTACAAATTCTAGTTAGAACTTCGTTGGCTTTCTCTTCGTATGCTTCAAGCGTGAGTTTCTGAACTTTTTGTCCTTCCAAGTTTTCTCCGCGAGTTATCCCTATGAAAAGGGTTATAGCCCCAACTTTTTCGTAGTTATCGCTCTTCTTAGTGTTGTTTATCAGATCTAAAATTGAGAGTGTCCCTTTTTTATGAACGCCTGCGTGTATAGTCAACCAGTCACCTTCCTGATGCTTCTAAAATAAGCAGGGTTACCTCTAAAGACGTTTCGCCTACAACGTGATTAAAAAGCAAAAAGTGGATCTAGAAAGTCAGAAAAGCTCTTTGTTTTATTGCGCTGTCGGCGTGGCTTCTTGCAGAGGCATCTTAGTTGGTTGTGCTATCAACTTTGATTTTCTGATACCAACATGCCTAAGCGGAGCCACTTTCTTTGCCTTGTTGTAAACATCTGAAGCTATTTTTCCCAGCACCATTTCTTGAACAAACTGGTCCATAGTGAGCGCAGCTGCTTTTTCCTTGACGGTTTCATCCATCATGTTACGGATGAGTTTTTCTTGAGATGTTTTGATTCGTGAAAGCGTAAGGGCTGACACCGCTATTCTCAGTTTATACCCATCTTTTGTTATTAGATTGAAAAGCCCGTCAACCTTTGTTGTCCTTCTCCTAACCAAACTTCGCAAATAATCCCGTGAATATTCATGACCCTTGAATAAAGTGTGAGCGGTTTTTCCATCAATCTCATTTATCTGGAAAAACATTTTCAAGTACTGATGGGAAAAGTCACTGGTAATATCGTAAAGTGTTGCTTCGACAACTCTTCCAATAAGCTGTTCTGGCTCTTCGGCTGGCAACGACCCCAATTCCACGTTTCCAAAGAACGGTGGTGCCACTACCATGTACCATGCTTTTCCTCGCCATTTATCTCGTACGCGCTTTGATTTCGAAGACAAGTTCATCCTCCAGATGCGCCATCATCATTCTCAATGCTATATTAAAAGGTTTAGCGTTTCAAGTTAATCTTCTCAATGTCACTCATGTACTTTCTCAAATTCTGGGGAACAACAACTGACCCATCTTCTTGTTGGAAGTTCTCCAATATCGCAACCATGGTTCTACCTGTCGCTATAGCGGTTGAGTTCAATGTATGAACGAAGCCCTTTGTGGGTGCGCCTTCTTTTTTCCTATAACGAATGTTCAATCGTCTAGCCTGATAATCCGTGCAGTTGCTACATGAAATAATTTCTCTGTAACCCTTTTGCGCAGGCATCCACGCTTCAACATCATATTTTTTAGCTGCAACTGTTCCGATGTCACCCGTACACACATTAACAACGCGATAAGGCAAACATAGTTTCTGGACAAGATTTTCCGCGTTTTGAAGAAGTTCTTCATGCAACTTCCATGATTGCTCTGGAGTACAGAAAATAAACTGCTCTATCTTATTGAACTGGTGCGTTCTGAAAATGCCACGAGTGTCTTTGCCGTGGGCACCCGCTTCCTTTCTGAAGCATGCGCTTACTCCTGCGAGTTTAAGAGGTAAATCTTCCTCTGTGAAAACTTCGTTCGCGTACATAGCCGCCATGGGATGCTCTGAGGTTGCGATCAGGTACAGGTTTTCATTCTCGATTTTATACAGCACCTCACCGAAGTCGCTTAGGGACGTAACGCCTTCATAGGGCTCACGCCTCATCAGATACGGCGGTTCCACAGGCAAATAGCCCTTATGTGTCATCTCTTCCATAGCAAAGTTCATCAAAGCCATGTCCAAGAGCACACCCCAACCTTTCAGGTAGAAGAATCTGGAGCCAGCCACTTTACCTGCTCTTTCAACATCAACTATGTCCAGATTTACAGCCAAGTCGATGTGGTTTTTCACAGAGAAGCCGAAATTTGGGGTTTGGCCCCACGTTCTTATCTGCACGTTATCGTGTTCGTCTTTCCCGAACGGCACGGTTTCATTCAGCAGATTTGGAAGCAACATCAGGTAACCACGGATTCTTATTTCTTTTTCCGTGACTTGTTTTTCGACAATTGTTATTTCAGCGTCGATTGCCTTTGCTTTTTCAACCTTGCTGTCCGCGTCTTCTCCCGCTTTTTTCAGCTTGGCAATTTCAACCGTGACTAGCTTTCTTTCGTGGCGAAGCTCGTTCAGTTTTGTGAGGGTCTCGCGCCATTCTCTATCCACATCAATTAGCGCGTCCAGTATTTTTCCGTTTTTTGGGTTGCCTCTCTTAGCTAAATTCTCCTTTACGAACTCTGGATTTTCTCGGATAAGTTTAATGTCTAACATATTTCTCACGGAGCTAACTCTCTATTTTGAAATGCCTTCAGCTATTAATCTTGCGATGAGATTAGCAATCAAAAAACCAAAGTAACACATTACTTTCTGGAAAATTAGAAAATAGAAAGAAAAAATGAAAATGTTTTTCTGGTTAGCTCTGCTTCACCCTGTTTATTCTTTGCTCATCGTTATTTCCATCGTCGAAACCATTCTAGACTTGCTTTCGCCTTCCCTTGGGGGCATCTCTGCTGTTCCGATGGCTATCTTTTTCACTTTCAAGTCTTTCACGAATCGATTCCTAGTTATTTCAGCCACGTCAACCGCCGTAGTTATTGCTTGACCACGAGCTTTAAGCGTAATTTCCTTCATGTTTCCTGAGGAGAGACTTGTGATTATTGCCAGCACATAGCTCATTGGAGGCTTATTTCCGACGAAGACAACATCCGCGTTTTCAGTCATTTTCTTCACTCCTTTTTGTTGTTTTCTTTTGTGTAACGTTGCCGTCAGTGCGTTTCTGTTCGCGACAGAACGTTACTGCCATACATAAAATAACATCTTCCTTATAAGTCCGCTGACATAAAACCCCCAGCGATGCAAACTGCAAAATCCAAGACCGTCTCCCAACAGTTTTTGGTTATATGTGCATCCATGAAGAAAACTGCCCACGTCCAACTTTTGCCATAGAACAGTCTCATTTCTGATGAAACCAGCCTACTTTACGGTTTTGCTTAAATATTGAGGCTTATCATAAAAAGAGTGAGAGCCAAAAATGCTAACGAAACTAAAGAAAAAAGTTCAAAACATGCTGACTTTGGAAGCTAGAGCCGCGCACAGCATAGGATTAACCCCAAACACAGTAAGCCTCATAGGGTTAGCGCTGGCGCTATCTTCAGCCTTTGCTTATGCCGCAACACATGATCAACCTCTATGGATTCTTTTGGCAACGATTCTGCTCTTGGCATCGGGATTCTGTGACGCACTAGACGGTGTAATTGCTAGAATCTATCAGCAGACAAGTGTATTCGGCGGATTTCTGGACTCCCTCATAGATAGGTACGCTGACGTGGCCGTTTATGCAGGCGTAATAGTTGGTGGACTGTGTGACCCTTTATGGGGCTTAGCTGCTTTAGTGGGTTCCACAATGGTAAGCTACAGTCGAGCAAGGGCCGAAGCGATAAAAGTGAAAATGGAGTCCATAGGCTTAGCTGAAAGAGCCGAACGTATGTTGATTCTATCGATTGCAAGCATTGCCGCGATTTTTTGGCTTCCAGCTTTCAACATCGGGATAATCTTGCTTGCGGTGCTTTCCAACTTTACTGTTCTGCAAAGAGGATTGCACGTTTACAATTCGCTGAAGAAAAAAAGCGGTGATCTGGAAAATTAGCGTCTTCTTCTATAACGTGAGCGTCTCTCGTTTTCAGCTCTAACTTTTACGATTCCACGATGTACTGCACATGAAATGCAATAGTATTTTGTGTCAACCCACGAGGTCATGTACGTGCCTTTTTGTCGCAGCTCTTTTGCCAATTGAGGCTCGACAAAGGACACTCGACGCGTAGACTTCTTTGCTTTGTCCCGCGGCACCATCTGTCCGCAACTGACGCATTGAACGAGACCACTGCTTCCTTTACTTCCTTTGGATCTGCCTCGACTTTTTCGTTTAAACGGCAACTACTTTGACCTCTTGCAAACAAAATAGTAAAATTACTGCTTTATATATCTGCTCGTAACTTCAAGAGATAAGCAATGTTGACTTTCGCCTCAATTTTTGGGCATTACTTTCCTTGAAGGTGACGTCATTAGGCTTGTGATTCCCGGTTCGTGACCTGCCGTGAAGCAAATTGTGTGCAAAACTATGCCGACGAAAATGGCTCCTTGACGGTAAATTCTGCCGAGCGCGCGCTCTTAACGGCTATAGTAAAAAACGGAAAGAAGCGAGAGATAGCTCCATTTTTTATGCTAGCAACTCTTAAATGTGCGATTACTACTTTGACAAGTGAAAGCCGCAACTTGGTAGTAACTGATGGGAGTCTAAGCGGATGTCTGATATTGGACTAAGAACCAGAATGGTCGTCAAAGACATAATGAGCAGCCCAGTGGTAACGTTAAGTCAAGCCGCAACTTCAAACAAAGTCGCTAACATCATGGATGAAAACGATTTGGGCTGCGTCATAATAACAAACCAGATTGAGAAACCTGTGGGTATAATAACGGAACGAGACTTGGTGATAAGAGTTCTAGCTAAAAATCTTGTACCAGACGCTGTAAAAGCGAAGGACATTATGACGTCTCCTTTAGTCACTATCGAACCAGAAGCCACAATAAGCGAAGCCGCAAGGAGAATGAGTCGGCTGGAGATTAGAAGACTTGGCGTTGTTTACAAGGGAAATCTTGTGGGGCTAATTTCAAGCCGAGACGTTTTAGGCGTCATGCCTGAGCTTATAGAGATAATTCAGGAAAGAACCCGCCTCGAGGGTGCTGCCGAGGCGGAGGAAAACCTGAAACCTGAAGAAATGCTTCTCTCGGGATACTGCGACCGCTGTGGAGTCTTCTCAGAAAACCTGAAAGACGTTGACGGGCAAAATCTTTGTGAAGACTGCCGCATAGAATTAGAAAACGAAAAATAGTGACGGCGCTTCCTTCACATTACAGCAGCCAGGCAGTTTTCAAACAAAATAAACTTTAATTAGCTTTTACTGTCGTTATTCATCATAAGAGCGCGTTAAAACTTGATAGTGGATTCTGTGTTAACAAACGCCAAGGCGTATTTTAACAAGGAAATTGTTGATTGTAGCATAGCTGTTGAAAACGGCCGAATCTTCAAGATAGGCAAAGAGCCGCAGATGCCAAACTCTGACGAGAAAACCAACCTCAGAAACATGCTGATTCTCCCCGGCTTGATTGATGTTCACGTGCACCTTCGTGATGAAGGAAAAGCGTACAAAGAAGACTTTTATACTGGGACCGCTGCCGCGGCAGCTGGTGGAATGACCACGGTTTTGGACATGCCTAACAATGATCCAGTGACCATGAGCACTGAGACCTTAAAGAATCGCATGCGAATCGCAGAAAGACGCGTTCTCGTTAACGTTGGTTTTTATTCTGAATTTCCAACTCACCTAAGCGAAGTCGCTGGCATCGTAGCCCAGGGCGCCGTAGGTTTCAAACTTTTTATGGCTCGCCAAGTTGGCGGATTGAACATTGATGACGATAAAGCCTTGCAAGAGGCGTTTACGAAAGCCAGCGAAACAGGTGTTCCCGTTGCAGTACATGCGGAAGAAAAGGCGCTGTTGAGGATAAACGAAGAAAGACTGAAGCGATCCAAGCGTCATGATGCTGGTGCCTTCCTTAAGGCACATTTGGAGAGTGTTGAACTCAAATCTATTGAACGATTGTTGGCTGTAAGCGCGCAAACTGGTGTTCGGTTGCATTTCTGTCACATGACAACTGAAGAGGGGTTAAACGCTGTTGTTGAGGCGAAAGAGTCTGGCAGGAACGTAACCTGTGAAGTGACTCCCCAGCATCTTTTCTTGTCAAACATAAATTTTGAGCGCACTGGCTTCATGTTAACTATGATGCCGCCTCTCCGTGGAGAAAGACATATAAAAGCGCTTTGGAAAGGCGTTGCTGAAGGGGGGGTTGACGTGTTAGGCTCAGACCACGCTCCTCACGCTCTGAGTGAAAAGTCTGCTGACAGTGTCTGGGACGTTAAAGTCGGCGTGCCTGGTCTTGAAACCACTCTTCCACTTATGCTGACGATGGTTAAAAAAGACAGGATATCACTGCCGCGGGTGGTTCAACTACTTTCAGAAAAACCCGCGGAAATTTTCAACTTAAGAGACCGCGGTAGCTTGGCGCAGGGGAACAAAGCGGATTTAGTAGTTGTAGATTATAACCAGAAATTCAGGATTGACGCCTCAAAATTCCAGTCTAAAGCGAAATACTCACCCTTTAACGGTTGGGAAGTTCAAGGCAGACCAGTGAAAACCTTTGTTAATGGCGTATTAGTTATGAATGAACAGGAAATAATGGTAAAGCCTGGAAGCGGCGAAGTAATTCGAGGAGACGGCGCGTGAAGTTCATTGTGGATGGGATGCTTGGGAAACTGACTAGATGGCTGCGCATGCTGGGGCAAGATGTCAAGTATTCGACCCAATATGAGGATATAGAACTGGTTGCGATGGCTGAAAAGGAGCATCGAGTTCTCCTTACACGAGACTTAGAACTTTTTAAGCGCACCTTAACCATGGGCGTTGACGCTTTCTACGTCGCAGGAAAAACAGAAGCTGAAAAGCTGGCAGAACTTGCTGAGCGCTTTGACTTTCCTTTGACGATAGACATGAAGCGTTCTCGTTGTCCGAGATGCAACGCCACAATTCAGTTAACGCCTAAAGAGCAGTTGTCCGACAAAGTGAAAAGAAACACGTTCGCCCATTACAGCGAATTTTGGGAATGCCCAAACTGTGGCCAAATATATTGGCAAGGTTCTCACTGGAAAGGAATCAGCGCCACTCTTAAAGAAGCAAATAAAATTAGAGGTTTATAGCTTAACTTGGAAGAAGCCACTTCAATGGAATGTCCTGAAAGGTTCCGTCTGGCAATGTTCTTCTGATTGTGATTGGTAAGATGCCCCCTTCGAGTTCTTTCAAGGCGATGTCAATCGGGTTTGAATAGGTTTCGTTAGCCTCTACGAGTATCGGTGCACCCATAGAAATCTGGAGAGCTCTAGCTCCTACTATCCTTGCTTTCTCGAACCGAGTAGTTTTCGGTGGACCTACCGATATTTTTTCTTTTTTAGACGTGTTCTAATACTCCCCAGCGCCTGGATACATTCCGCCAGGAGCTCCTCCCCCTGGTGGCATTGGGGGCGCCTTCATTTTGCCGGCAGCGATCACATCGTCTATTTTAAGAATCATTGAAGCAGCTTCGGTTGCCGATTTTATTATCTGTCTTTTAACTGTAATCGGCTCGAAAACGCCCTTTTTTGACATGTCTTGAACTTTTCCCTCCAAGACTTCTATTCCAGCCCACTTTTCCCCTTTCTCATGTCTCGACCTTAATTCTGAAAGTATGTCGATTGGGTCTAAACCGGCATTTTCTGTAAGCGTTATGGCAACAGCCTCCAAGGCGTCCGCAAAGATTTTGACCGCAAGTTGCTCTCTTCCCGGCAAAGTTTCTGCGTAATTCTTCAGGGTTCGTGCCATTTCGAGTTCTGGAGCACTGCCTCCTGCTACCACTTTTGGCTCTTCAAGTATGTCTCTGATTACGCAAAGAGCGTCATGAACTGAGCGTTCGGCCTCTGCCGTTATGCGGTTCGTTCCACCTCGTATCAGAAGTGTGACCGCCTTCGGGTGCTTGCAGCCTTCAATGAAAGTCATTTTGTCGTCTCCGATTCTGCGTTCTTCAACAAGCGCTGCAAATCCCAGATCCGCTGAGCCAATGTCATCCAGCTTAGTCACTATTTTTCCACCCGTAGCTTTTGAAAGTTTTTCCATGTCTGACTTTTTCGCTCTTCGAATGGCTGCTATTCCTTTTCTCGCAAGGAAATGCTGAATCATGTCGTCAATGCCCTTTTGGCATATGATAACGTTTGCGCCCACGGCTACGATTTTTTCGCTCATGCCCTTAAGCATGGCTTCTTCTTGGTTGAGGAACGCTTCAATCTGGTCAGGGGTTTCAATGTTGATTTTCGCGTCGAACTCGGTCTTTTTAATTTCCAAAGAAGCATCCAGCAATGCGATTTTGGCCTTTTCCACCCGTTTAGGCATTCCAGAATGAACGATTTCTTTGTCAAGAACTATGCCGCTTATCAGGCTTGTGTCACTAAGGGATTCGCCAGTTTTCTTTTCAATTTTGACGTCTTCCACATCCACCTTGTACGTGTCGCCATCTTTTTCTGCAACTTCTAGCATCGCTTTAACCGCCAGGTCCGCCAAGTATTCTTTGTATTCCGCCACGATTTTACTTGCCATGGAAGTTATGGCGGCTTTCTTCAGGTAAATCTGCTTCTTCAGATCTACGGGTATAGCTATTTTCTCAAGGGTTTCAAGCGCTTTTTCAGCGGCTTGCCTATACCCTTCAATGATTATGGTTGGGTGTATATTCTTATCTATTAGTTCTTCAGCCTTGTTCAGAAGCTCGCCGGCTATTACGACGGCTGATGTGGTTCCGTCGCCTGCTTCGTTGTCCTGTGTTTTTGCGACTTCGACCAGCATCTTGGCTGCTGGATGCTGAATATCCATTTCATCCAAGATGGTACGACCATCGCTTGTTATTGTCACGTCGCCGAAGCTGTCAACAAGCATCTTGTCCATACCTTTAGGACCTAGGGCGCTTCTTATGCTTTCAGCCACGATCTTCGCAGCAGTTATATTTCCGTGTTGGGCCTCTCTTCCGCGAGAACGATTTGACCCTTCCTTCAATACGAGAACTGGCACCCCGCCAGCTTGTGCAGGTGCTGACAAATCAAGATAATCTCCTGTAATGCGCACAACAACAAAACACCATTGCCATATAAGTTTTTCTAGAAGATGAGCGCCGAACTAAGCTGAAGCTGAACTTTTACCATGTCTTATTTAGTATTTTAGCGCAATTCAATTGGCTGGCGTTTAACTTAGTAAACAGCCACTTTGGCAACGCCCGTGATTTTCAGCAGTTCAGAGATTAGTTCGCCAGGAATTTTTTTCTCCACAATCAGCGATAGTTTCGGTTCCGGCGAGAGTTCTGGATCGTCAACGATTGCCTGTCTAATGCTCAAGCCAGCTTCGGATAGTATTGTAGCTGATTTGGCTAAGATGCCGGCTGTTTTTGCGTCAACTGGTGTTATTTCAACAACTCCTAACTTCAGCGGCTTCGCGATTTCTTTTAACGAATGCCCAGCCGATCGCATATCCTCAAAGATTAGTCTTAATTCGCGGTTGGCGTTGATGGTGTTCAACGTCTCGTTAACCGTGCGCCTGTCTACCCCAGCGACTCTCGCGATGCGCACTGGTGGAATCTCTATTTGGTTTAGGTAAACCTTTCCGTCTTTTGCGGTTAGTCCGTTCTCTACAAGAACCCGCGCTACCCTCAGTCTTTCAGGATATTCTTGCAGGTGTTTTTTGATGGTGTTCCACATTAACTCTTCCTTCATGTACATTTATGTACAGTAAAGTATAAGTGTGTTGGTCCATTTCCTAATGGAAAAACAAAACGGAAGAGAAACACTATGCCAGCTAAAAAAATACTCCTAGATGAAAATCAAATACCAAAAAAATGGTACAATATCACTCCCGACTTACCTAAACCGCTCCCACCCTTTATAGATGTCGAAACAAAGGAACCAGGAGCGGGAATTGTTCCGAGAATATTCCCCAAGGCGATTCTCGGTCAGGAAATGAGTAAAGACCGATGGATAGATATCCCTGAAGAAGTCCGAGAAATCTACAGGATGTGGCGGCCAACACCACTCTATAGAGCCACTGGACTAGAGAAGGCACTAAAGACACCAGCGAAAATCTACTACAAGTATGAAGGGGTCAGTCCCCCGGGAAGCCATAAAACCAACACTGCCGTAGCTCAAGCTTATTACAACCTGAAGGAAGGCACTGAACGTCTGACCACAGAAACAGGTGCGGGTCAATGGGGTTCCGCTTTGTCTTTCGCCGCCGCAATGTTTGGACTAAAAGCAACCGTTTACATGGTTAGAGCAAGCTATGACCAGAAACCCTATCGAAAAATTTTTATGCAATCTTTTGGAGCACAATGTTACGCAAGCCCCAGCAAACAAACCGAGGCGGGCAGAAAAATTCTCGCCGAAGACCCTAACAGCTCTGGTAGTTTAGGCATCGCAATTAGCGAAGCGGTTGAAGATGCGCTTGTTAACGAAAAAGAAGCCAACTACACCATAGGCAGTGTTTTCAATCACGTTCTGTTACATCAAACTGTTATCGGCTTAGAGACTCAACAGCAGATGAAACTTGCGGAAGATTACCCTGATGTAGTATACGGCTGCATAGGAGGTGGAAGCAGCTTCTCTGGGCTGTTCTGGCCGTTCTATTATGACAAAGTTTCTGGAAAGGCACCGAAAAACACGCGTATTGTAGCCACAGAGGCAACGGCTTGCCCGAAGGTCACTAAGGGCGAATACAAATATGATCACGGCGATACAGCGAGAATAACTCCGCTGGTTCCGATGCACACGTTGGGTCATGATTTCATCCCAGCTCCGATACATGCGGGCGGACTGCGCTATCACGGAATAGCTCCTACTATAAGCGTACTCGCATCAGAGGGGCAGTTGCAAACGCAAGCCTATAACCAAATCGAGGTCTTCGATGCAGCAAAGCTCTTTATTCGCACCGAGGGCATAATACCTGCGCCTGAACCAGCTCATGCCATCAAAGCGGTAATTGATGACGCTGTAAAATGCAAGGAGACAGGGGAAGAAAAAATCATTCTCTTCCTGCTTTGCGGTCACGGCTTCTTTGACATGCAAGCGTACGATGAATACTTCAACGGCAGACTGAAGCCATACGAGTATCCTACGGAGAAAGTGGCAAAATCCATGGAGAAACTTCGTAAGCTCTATCCTTGGCTGGAAGACGCTAACAAGAAATACATAAGCTGCGAGCCGCTCTAACGCGCCTAAAAACTGGTGAGAGCCGCAGCCTCTCATCCTATTTTTCTTTAATTGTTTTTTAAATCGCATGTTTAATGCTTTGCTGTTATGGCTGGGTTATTAACTTTTATTCACGTACGCTCTAAGATAAGAACGTCTGGTGTCGCTTATGAGCACCGAAAGCACTTCCCTGTCTCATATGGATAGTTCTCTGCCAGCGAAGACAATAGGTTTGATTGTTAATCCTGTTGCTGGAATGGGTGGGGTTGTCGGGCTTAAAGGAACAGATGGAAAAGCAATCGTTAATCAAGCCATATCTCTGGGCGCAAAGCCAGTGGCACCAGTGAGGGCGGAAGCCTTTCTCTCAGCGTTGGATCCTGTTAAGAGCAGCTTGCAGCTTTTGGTGGGAGCTGGAAGCATGGGAGGAGAGGAAGCAAAAAGCTCTGGGTTCACCTATACGGTTCTTGGCGAGTCGAAGAGAGAGACAAGCGCTGAAGACACCTTAGATATCGCTAAGAAAATGATGGGTGCTAATGTTGCTCTTCTGGTTTTTTGTGGCGGTGACGGGACAGCCCGAGATGTACTCGCGGCGGTAGGCACATCTCTTCCAGTGCTTGGTGTTCCAACAGGGGTTAAGATGCACAGCGCTGTTTTCGCAGTGAACCCTCGAGCCGCAGCTAGAGTAGTGATTAGGTTTCTTTATGAGGGATTGTCCCTTCGAGAAGCAGAGGTGATGGATGTTGACGAGAAAGCCTTCAGAGAAGGCCGTGTTTCTGCTGAACTCTATGGGTACGTGCTGGCTCCTTACGAGCCTCTTTTGATTCAAGCAAACAAGTTGGCAAGTCCGATAAACGAAAGTGAGCTGCGTAGCCAAGCAGCTATAGCGACATACATCATCGAAAACATGAAACCTGACGTGATCTACATCATTGGTCCCGGAACCACCACTCGCACTATCAGCGACCTCTTGGACGCTAAGAAGACTCTTTTAGGGGTGGACATTTTTCACAACAAGAGACTAATGGCTAATGACGTAAACGAAAAGCAAATCTTAGAGGTGATAAACAAAAAGCCAGTGCAAATCATCGTCACGCCCATTGGGGGTCAAGGCTTCATTTTCGGAAGGGGAAATCAGCAGATAAGCTCCCGAGTAATCCGCCGCGTAGGATTGAACAACATAATCGTGGTCGCTACCGAAAGCAAACTTAGAAGTGTGAAGACACTGAGGGTAGATACTGGAGACCCAAGCTTGGATGCCGCTTTTAGAGAACGCAAAATGAAAGTTGTAGCTGACTACAGCATTAAACTCGAAATGAGAGTTGAATAAGCTTTCGGTTTAGTTGGCAAATGGAAATATAGAGGCTTTATGACAATATCTGTAGTTGAGTTGAGGCTGAAAACTTGATTCCAATAAACTTCCCCAAAATTGGTGAAGAAGAAATCGAAGCCGTCGTTAAAGTCATGAGAAGCGGTCAATTGACCAACGCGCTTGGCACAGGTCCCATGGTCACAAAATTCGAGAAAAACTTCGCAAAATTCGCCGGTGCAAAACATGCGATTGCCGTCAACACTGGCACTGCCGCGTTGCACTCCGCTTTAATGGCGGCAGGCGTGAGGCAGGGCGACGAGGTGATACTGCCCAGCTTTACCTTCGTGGCTACTGTCGAAGCGGTGGTTATGGCTGGTGGCAAACCTGTTTTCACCGATATAGAACCCAACACGTACAATGTTTCTCCCGATGAAATCGAAAGGAATGTGACCGAAAAAACCAAAGCGGTGGTGCCCGTTGACTTGTACGGTTTGTCCGCTGACCTCAAGCCGATACGAAAGGTAGCTGGGGAACACGCTTTGGCTGTTGTGGAAGATGCCGCACAAGCCCAAGGAGCAACCTACAAGGGGAAGCCCGCAGGAGTTTTCGCCGACGCTGCTTGCTGGAGTTTTTACGCGAGTAAGAACATGACCACAGGCGAGGGCGGTGCCGTGACAACGGACAGTGATGAGATAGCGGAGACTTTGAGTTTGATAAGAACCCATGGGGAAAAAGCAAAGTATGCCTCTGTGAGGCTGGGTTGCAATTATCGCATGTCAGAGGTGCTAGCCGCTATAGGTATTGTGCAGTTAGAAAAGTTGCCTCGTTTCGTGGCTAAACGGCGGGAAAACGCTAAAAGGCTCACTGAGGCGCTTGCCGCGTCAGACAAACTCAAGTTGCCTGAAGAATCAGAAGAACGACAACACAGTTGGTACCTCTATACGGTTAGGCTTCAAAATGCAACAGAAAGCGAACGGAACAGGATTGTACAAGAACTTAGGAGAAAGGACATAGGAGCCACAGCGTACTACGTACACCCAGTACACCTCATGCCTTACTACCGCGAAAACTTTGGTGAGTACACACTACCTGAAACGGAAAAGGCTGCCCAGCAGGTTTTCTCTTTGCCCATTCATCCAAGTGTCACGGAAGCACAGGTGGACTACATCGGCAAGACTCTTCTTGACATCTTGTAACGAAGCTTCGTAAAGGGTCCACGCGAATGCTTGAATAGTGCATTCCTGCAGCTCTGAATCTAGAAGCGAATAAGTAGACTGTAAGAGTTAAATATGCTTTTTAGTACTAGGTTGTCTGTTTCGAAGAAGTGTTGAATGGTTTTCTCAAGGGGTGGTGTGAAACAGTTGGCTGATGCGGAAGATATTTCACGGGTTAAGGTGCGATTTTTGCTTGAGGGCGCAGGTGAAGCTGAAGGCGAGCTAGTTAGATTTTTGGCGCCCAGAACAGTGGACACGATTGTCAGAAAACTTCCGGTTGAAGGTAGGGTCGCTTTGTGGAAAGAAGAGGTTTACTTTGAAATTCCAGTTAAAATAGGCGAGGAAAAAGCTAAACCAACTGTGGAAAACGGAACCATAGCTTTTTGGCCTATGGGCAGCGCCTTATGCGTGTTTTTTGGTGACTCACAGCCTTACAGTCCGGTGAATATTTTGGGGAAAATCACCAAGAATTTGGAACTGTTTAAACATGTTAAAAGTGGCGCGACAATTAAGGTTGAGGCAATAAGCTAGAAAACGAGTGAGCTATCCTCCCACATCTGCAGGAGCCGCGCGCATTCTTCTTTCACTTTTTCGTCTTGGCTCTTGTCTTTCAAAACTTCCAAGAATTGTATGCGTTTTTCAACTAAACGCTTTTCCGCGTTTCCTCCGTAATAGAGTTCCCCTTCTAGGTACTCCTTCATCTGATTGACTTTTTGAATGAGGAGACTCGCGGCGTCAACAGGATTTTCAACGGCAAACTTGGTAGCCCATATCCCAGCTTCTGTTTCGCGAAGCTGAGTTATTCCATCTATTTCTTTTATTTGCCTTATGTAAGTCCTTAAAAGCTCGTAGTAGCCTGCTGTTTTAACCAGTTTAAGAATTTCTTTGACTTTTTGCTTGAATTTCGGGCTTCCTTCGACTGTTAAAACGTGCTTGTAGCCTTCTTTTATGAGCGCGTGCGCGGTCTTGACTTCTTTCTCCGTGTAGACTCTTGCTGGAAACTTCAAGTTGCTTGCTTCCTTTTTCGACAGTGAAAACTTAAAAAGTTCAACTTCATTCTGGGAATTAAGCGGGTGCGGGTTTGTATATTTTTATGTTGTGGTTTCCTGAGATTAGTTGAACAGCACCGTTTTGTTCCAGTTGCTCCAAGAAATCTTTGGCTGCGCTTATTCGTATGTTGAACTTTGAAGCCACGGCGTATGGTGTCAAAACGTTCATCTTCTTTACTTCGTTAATGTTCTTCGGGTTTTTGGCGTCTGGAGGGGCTACTCCTATAGTTCGTCTTTCTTTTGGTGTAGCTTTTTCTTTCTTCTTATCTTAGTTTCTTTTTTCCACCCATTTCCTATTTCACTTCAATAGACTAGACGGCTGCTGAACTATAAAGGCTGGGTTATTTCAACTTTATGCCTGTTCTTCCACTCTTTGATTGGGACGCCAAGTTTTCTTTCAACTTCGGGTCTATGGATGGAGTTCATGGTGCAGAACGGTATTATTCGGCCATCTGGAACAGCGTAGTGAATCACACAGCGCTGTACCCGTTCCAAGTCGAAGTTGTACGGGTCCATGAAGTGCATGGATGAAAGCAGGATGGTTTTCCTTTGCAGATCGCCCAAGGACTGGTAGCTTCCTTCCGTCAGCACTCTTAATAGGTATTTTCTTAGAAAACTGAATTTCACATGCCTCGCTGCTCCAAGGAGGCGAAGTTTAGCTTTTTTCTTGCTCCCTTTCGCGGCGTCCGCGTAAACTTTGTTCATGGCTCCAATAAACTTATCTGCGTTCGCGTAACGGGTAATTGGAGTGATTTTGCCGTCTTCCACGAAAAGGTATGTAGCCATACCGCAGTGTGGATGCGCCGTGAACTCCACGTACCGCTTGTCTTGAAGGGCACCCACAGCTTTCGAAACTGGAACAACGGTAGGCACTGGATAGAAGTCCGAGACCTTGATTTTACCTTCGGTTTGTTCCTCGACTAGATGCATGAAATCAGGGATGGTGATGCGCATGCGGTCACGTTCTTTTTGTGGCAGGCGTCCGCAGAGGGAGACGGGTTGAATGTTTATGCACCTTATCACGTCGAAGTTTTCGACCGCGAAGTTTATAATGTCGCCGAGTTGGTTGTCGTTGACGCCTTTCACTAGTGTGACCACCAAGACTAAGCTGTGTATATCTGCTTGGCGGCAGTTTTCAATAGCTTTCATCTTAGTATCAAGCAGGTCGACGCCGCGGATGAACTTGTAAACCTCAGGTGTTAAACCGTCGAATTGCAGGTATATTGTGCTTGCTCCCGCCTCTTTCAATTCTCTGCAGTAATCAACGCTCTGTGCGAGTCGAAGCCCGTTGGTGTTGACTTCAACGTGGCGGAAGCCGAGTTCTTTTGCTTTTCGAATGAAGTCAACCAAGTCGTTGCGGATTGTTGGTTCGCCGCCGCTGAACTGAAGTGCTGTGGCGGGCACGGGATTGTTGGCGCGCAGGTTCTCTAGCATTTCTGTTACCTGTTCTTTGGTGGGTTCGTACACGTAGCCCGCGGCCGCAGCGTTCGCGAAGCATACTGGGCATGTAAGATTGCACCTGTTGGTTATGTCAATTATGGCGAGTGCGGTGTGGGATTTGTGTTCTGGGCATATACCGCAGTCATATGGGCAGCCGTTAACCTTTTCTGTGCGCGGGTTGTTCAGTCCGTAGCCGTCGCATCTGAATTCTTCAGCCCGCAAGTATTGGTCATAATCCGACCAGTATAACTCTTGAAAAGAACCGTGCTCATGGCACTCTTTTTTTATGTAAACCTTGCCGTCATCCTCAAAAATCGAGGCGTCTAAGACCTTCAAACATTCAGGGCAAAGGCTCTTGGTATCTTTAATCTTGTTCATGTTTTTCACTACGCCTTCCAGTGACTGGGCTTTTCGAAGGGCTTAAGAGCGAAAATGGTCATAAATGTTTCCAAACGTTTCCTAAGGTGATTGAGGGGAAAGTGATGTCAACTAGCGAAAACACTCGCAACACTCTGCGGGAGATGGGGTTGAACGCCTACGAGATAGACGCTTACGTCGTGCTCTTGGAGGGCGGGCAGATGACGGCTATGGAGGTCAGCCGAGAGGCTGCTGTTCCCTACTCAAAAATTTATGACGTTTTAAACTCGCTCAAGCACAAGGGCTGGGTTAAAAGCTCCGAAAGTCGCCCGTTCAAATATTATCCAGTTCCCCCCGTTGAGGCGGCGGCGTTCACTAAGCTTCGGCTTGAAGACAAGTACCAAAGCTGGGAAAGCACTGTAGCTGAGGAACTACAGCCCATGTACGAGAAGCGGGAACTAGTGGAGCACCCAGACATGCTGATATTGCGGGGACAACAGGCGGTTCTTAGCAAGCTGGAGGAGGTTTTGAAGAAAGCTAAGAAAGAGGTTATGATTGCGGCTCCAAGATTCGCGCGCGCCATAATCTCCTCAGCAGATCCCTTAATGGGTGGGTTAAAGAAAACGGTAAGCGTTAAACTCATGGTGGCGGGAAAAGTTGAAGACTGGCTTTTTCTGAAGAAAATCCCCTGCGTAAGCGAGTTGCGCGTCAGAAATCATATGTTCGGCGGTGGAGTAATCGCTGACGGGAAAGAAGCCATGCTTTTCTTGGGGGAAGACAAGCCTAGCTTAGTCATATGGAGCAATCATGTTGGGCTGGTTGGTTTTGCACGTGAGTATTTTCAGTTCCTATGGGACTCTTCTGCCACCACTTAAGTGAAAGAATCGAGCTAAGTCTGCTCTCTCCTTCACCTGAAAACTGAAACAGTCACGAAAGCGATTAGAATTACAGCTAATGATATAGCAAACAGGAACAGGGTTATTCAGAGAAAGCCTGTTTGGGGCGATGGAGACGGGATTGATGTTGGCGATTGTTTGGCTACATTTGCCTCAGTGAACCAGCTGTTCTTTCTATTTATAGACGGAGTATAAGTCAAAAAACGAAACGGCGTCGCAAACCATAATGGATATAAACAGACTTCTTAAACTATCAAAAACGGAACAATTAGAAACCAACGCGAATATCTGGTGGGTGACAAGTGTATTAAACGTCGCATTGTCGATATCCGTCCTTATCTTAGCGATACTTGTAGACCTGATTTTAGGTGACCCATCTCCTCATAATCCAGAGAAGTACTCTTTCAAGATGCACCCAACCGTCTTAATGGGCAAATTCACCAAGTTTTTAGAACCCCACCTCAAAAGCCCAAACCCAAGAACAGCCCGACTAAGAGGCGCCTTTTTGGCGATAATAGTTATTTCAGTTTTCACGATACCAGTCTATTTCGGCTTATGGGCAATCTACACTTTCTTTAGCTACATAATCTACGCCTTCTTCGCCATTATCCTTCTAAAATTAACAATATGCATAAAACTCGAAACTGACTGGGCAAGAGCCGCAGCCAAAGCCATTGCTTCAGAAGACATGATGCAAGCAAGAAAATACGCACATTTCTCACGAAGAGATTCCACGGACCTGAAAGGACAACAAATCAGCTCCGCAGTTATAGAGTCCATGGCGGAAAACCTAATCGACTTCAAGCTCTCACCCATACTCGCATACGCTTTCTTCGGAGTCACAGGTGCAATCGCCTTCCGTGCAGTCAACACTCTCGACGGAATGGTCGGATTCAAAGATGAACAACACTTGCATACAGGATGGTTTAGCGCAAATCTAGACTACATAGTTAACTATGTACCTTCACGATTAACAGGGATCCTGATTATAGCTGCTACAGCAGTCCTAGGCGAAGACTACAAGAACGCTTGGGCAATCGCCAAAAGAGACCACCAGAAAACACCAAGCCGAAACCACGGGTGGCCAATGGCGTCCATGGCAGGTGCCTTGCGTGTGCAATTGGATAAGCCTAATCAGTACGTACTCGGTGAACAAATTGAGCCGCTTACCCCAGACAAAATACTGCGTGCACTAAAAATCCGAAATATGGCCATAGTGTTGTGCATACTTCTTGTTATGCCCATCATCTTGTTAACAAGACTATATTTGTTCCCTTATTAGAACCACTCAAAAGAGTGCCCTAAGCACAGGTCTTCTATAGCATCGTTCTCCACATTTTTGCCAAAACATATATCTTTTCCAGCAGCGATTGCCAAAGCTGCACCGTCATTTTCTACCAAACTAAAGCAAACAACGAAATCATTCTACCTATCTCATTAGTAGCGCCGAATACATCTCCGGTTACGCCCCCAAAGATTCTTTTAGATGAAACTACCATCAGCCCGCCCAATGTAGCTCCTAACGTTACACCTAACACACCTTGCAGACCCGAAAGCAAGATCCCGATAAGCATTGAAAAAACTAGCGCAATCAAGTACAAACCATGTCTTTTCTTCATCGAACCAACGAAAATGGAGCCTAATCCTTTCCGCAAAGATGAACCCTGCCATGCGCATGTTACCATAGCCAGCTTCGCTGAGGTTTCAGCAACTATGAGAGATTGGATAGTTGCTTCAGGTTTCACCAAAAATAAAAACACCAAAGTGCAGAATGAAACAACTATCGCCAGAAAGGCTCCTGTGCGAGTAACAGTCCACGCGTGAGCAATCCTTATTTTCTCTTCAACCGACGCCTTTTGAATCCCTAACGCGTTGCCTAAGTCAACCAATCCATCTAGATGCTGAAGCCCTGTAATAACAAATAAAAAAGCCAGTGTCACAACACTCGCAAACACTTTAGCCAGATAAAAAAAGAACGGGGTCTGAGAACCAGAAAAAACCGCGGAATTCAAAAAACCGAACAAAAGCGACAGAAAATTATACGCGAACAAGGAGTAAAGCCCAGCCAAAAAACCTATCAAAGCGCCTATCACTGGAAAGAGAAACATAAAACGAGCCGAAGTCTCAACAAAACTCTCGTCCTTTGTCGGTGAGATAGTGGTTAAAAACGACATTAAGTCTCTAAAGACTTTAAGGACGCCCATTATGATTAAACCACAATACCCTAAATGGGTAAATCATATAACGTTTATGGATTACCTGAGATAAAACAAAGAATTCACGCGCCACAGATTAAGCAGCAACACACACCCACGCTACAAAAAGCTTATAGCTAGCTTTAACGATTGTTTTAACGGTTCTTCAAGCGAAAACTTGCCTAAAACTAACGGAGAAAAACGACATGAACGTGCCCCGAGTTATTATCGCAGGACTCTACGGCGAAGGAGGCAAAACAACAGTTGCAACAGGACTAATGGGAACTCTCAAAAAAAAAGGCCTTAAGGTCCAACCGTTTAAAGTAGGTCCAGACTACATAGACGGCAGCTACCACACCGCAGTAACCAACCGACCTTCAAGGCATCTGGATCCTTGGCTAACATCGCCTCAGACAGTACTGGAAATCTTCGAAAACGCCTGCAGAGACGCTGACGTCGCCGTGATTGAAGGCTTCATGGGACTCTTCGATGGCCTTACGCGCGGGGTAAATGGCGCACAGGATTTTGGAAGCACCGCACAGATAGCCCAAATCCTGAAGGCAGACGTTGTTCTAGTTTTAGACGTTACAGGAATGCGAATAAACGCTGCCACCGTTGTCCACGGTTTCAAGTCGTTTAACGAAAAGGTAAAAGTCAAAAGCGTTATCCTGAACAACGTTCGAAGCCAGCAACAGGCGGAATGGATGAAGCAGACCATAGAATCAATTACGAAAGTGCCTGTGGTTGGCTTAATTCCCTACAACGAGGAAATCTTTTTGCCCACTAGGCGTGGAGGACTCATTCCGATTCCAGAAAAAGAATCGTTGAAGACAACTGTGTCTAAGCTGGTTGAATATGTGGGAGAACGCGTGGACATTGATGAAATATTTGATATAGCTGAAGACGCGGAAGAACTGCCGGATATAGGTAGTGTAGTTTATCCCTCTCAGCCAAGAACGAAAAAAGTTAGGCTCTGCATGGCATTTGACGAAGCCTTCAACTTTTACTATCCGATTAATATTGACCTCCTAAGAGCATATGGAGCAGAAATCGTGTTTTTCAGCCCTATTCATGATGAAAAATTACCATCAAACATTGACGGCTTATACTTTCCAGGCGGATTCCCTGACATGTTGGCCGCGCAGTTGACAAAGAATCAAACAATGAGAAAGAGCGTCAAGGATGCAGTTTATGATGAGATGCCAGTGTACAGCGAACACGGCGGTTCTTTGTATTTAACCAAATCAATAGCCAACGTGGAAGGCGCGGTTTTCCCTATGGCGGAGGCACTTCCAGGAAAAGCGCTGATGGAAAAGAAACTTCAAGCCTTGGATTCCACCCTTATAGAAACAATTAGAGATAATTTACTAAGTAAGAAAGGGACCACAATTCACGGGCATGAATATCACTTTTCAAAGATCACAGAAACTCCAAAAGACACGAAGTTTGCTTTCAAAATGAATATCGGAAAAGGCATCGACGGAAAGCATGAAGGATGGATGGAACACAACACCCTAGCTTTACTTGGACACCTTAACTTCGCCTTTAACAGCGAATTTGCTGAAAATCTAATCAAACGTTGTGAACAGTACAACCATAAATAAAAGAGTAAGGATTTTTTGAGCCAGCACCATTTGATAAGCCTATTTCTTTGGTATTAGAACGGCTTTGGCGCTGTCCATGTATAGCCAAGGCCTCTTTCCGCCCTTATCGAGCTTCTTGCTGAACTTCCTGATTTTGATGGCTTCTTTGAAGAATGGTGCATCCATAACCATTGTATGGTAACCTACGCCGTCTTCACTGCAAATGTCTATGTTGTGTTTGTCGGTGAGGGCTTTAAGTTCCTTGATGGAATTTTCATTGAGTTTACGACCTAGCCATTCCTCACCGAAGTAAGCCGAGTTCACGCAGTACATTATAGGGCATAGACCCGCTGATATCTCCTCTTTTAGAACGTCGTAAGTGTCCCCGGAGGGATTCTCTACTGGCATAAGCAGTTTCAAACCCACCTCGTCGCATATGAGTTCGTAATACACTTGGTGCACACGAGCGCATGCTTTACCGACGATGTCGCCCGTTACAAATCCCTCGATCCCAGCCTCTTTTTTCAGGCAAGCGAGGGCTTTAAGGATGTCTGGAACAGGGTCTTTCGGATTTTTAATTTTAGTTTTGATTTGATGAGTTCGCATAGCTTTGGATTGCAACTCCATTATCGGAAAGCTGTGGAAAATGTATGGTTCCATGTACTTGAATGTCAGGAGATACATCACATCATGACCCTGCGCTACTGCCTTATGATACGCTAAGCAGCATTCTTTGCCTCCGCTCCAGTGGACAGCAACCTTCATTCAACCACGCTCATTTACGTGCAGGGTTTATGATGGAGGAACATTTAACAATTATGCACAAGCTCAACTTAAGCCTTGGCGAGCCTGTGTGTCCCTAATTTGCGTGATTCCGATGTTTTCTGTCGCTTCTCTAGGCAAGGGGAAAGACGCCTATAGGTTTGCGATGTGCAAGTTTGATAGAAATTGGATTTACCGAAAGTTTATTAGCTTCAAAAAAGAGCTGTTTAGCTTGCAAATGAGGTCGGTGTATGAAAAAGAGGCGACTTGGAAGAACCAACCTCAACGTTTCGGTTGTCGGGTTTGGCGGCGAATGGGTCATCCCCAGTTCTGTGGAATATGCAAGCAAAATGTATAAGCGTGCTCTCGACTTAGGCGTCACCTACTTCGACGCGGCCCGCGTCTACGGCAACGTCGAGGAAAAACTCGGTATGGCGTTGGAAGATGTCAGAGACGATGTGGTAATCGCAACCAAGACGCACCATTTATTTAACCCTGATGCCACTCGGGTTGGTTTGAAGCAGAGTTTGCGCAACCTTCGAACTGACAGAGCAGATATAGTCATTGTACAACATATTGATCACGAGAATACGCTGAAGCGATTTTTGGGAGAAAATAGCGCACTTTCAGTCCTTAAGGAAGCCCGCGCCCAAGGAAAACTGGATTTCATCGGGCTTTCTGGTCACAAACCGAACGTTCTAGCCCAAGCCATACGGACTGGAGAGTTTGACATGATTCTTACTCCCTTCAACATCATAACCCGCGAAGCAACTGAGGAACTGTTACCTCTAGCCAAGAAGTTGGATATAGGCGTGGCTGCCATGAAGGCTTTTGGCGGACCAAACCAGCGTTTTGTGCAGTTTGAATTGGCAAAAATTGTGCCAGAAAAAGCCGAGTTCAATCGTATATTAGGAGAAGGATTCACTAGGACGAAGCGGTGTCTCGGGTACGTTTTGTCTCATGATATTCACACTGCTGTTTGCGGTTGGAGCACCATTGAGGATGTTGAGTCTGCTGCAAAAGTAGCCACGAATTTCACTGACTTAACTTCGAAAGAAAAGGCTGAGTTAAGATTTGGCGAGCTACCGCCAGAGCCGTTCTGCCGAGACTGCGCACTCTGTTTGCGCTGTCCAGAAGGATTGAAGATACCCCTAATACTGGCACTCGACAAATACTTCATCTATCATGGAATAACAGACTGGACCAAAGAGGTTTACGAGAGACTCCCAGTCAAGGTAACAGATTGCACTAAATGTGGTGAGTGCGAACAAAAATGCCCATACAACCTACCTGTAATGAAAATGTTGGACCAAGCACACGAAAGATTATCCAAGAAGGCTGATAGCTAAAAATTGTTTCTTATAGAATCAGAACCCAACCATAATATAATATTACTTATTTTGCTATCAATAATCTGTGCATAATATCTGCTTATGCAAATATTGGCGAGACAAAAGAGGTGGAAGCACGATAGTTAACTGCTTTTTCTTTTTTCTATCATGCTCTAACGAAAATTATACAAAACATATTAAACAGGCGAATTTATGTAATCATGTGAAGGATAAACGTGCAGGTAAGAAACATGAACACGTATGTGACGCTTGTAAACCCGCCATATCCAAGCGGGTCTCACCGGCATCCACCCTTTACCCCATTGGGTTTAGGGTATTTGGCGGCTGTTCTGGAAAAGAACCAATACAAAGTGGACGTAATTGATTGCCAAGCTCTCGGGCTTTCACGCGAAGAATTCAAAAGCGAAATTAGCAAACGCAAACCCAACATAGTTGGAATCACGTCGACCACACTTACGTACAAGTCTGGCTTGCAAATGGCACGAATAGCCAAAGAAGTTTTTCCGACCTGCTTAACCGTTATGGGTGGTTCCCACGTTACCTTTTGGGACGACAAAGCACTGGAAGAGTGCCCCCAGTTAGATGTGGTAGTGCGAAGAGAGGGTGAAGAAACCCTGCTGGAAATAGTGCAGAGGTTGGAAGCAGGAAAGAGCTTTCATGATGTGATAGGCACAACGTGCAGAAAAGACGGGAAAATCGTGAGAAATAAGGACAGGCCATACATAGAAGATCTGGATGCTCTCCCGTTTCCAGCTCATCATCTCTGGCCTCTGGAAAGCCTCCGTAAGTATGGAAATATCGTATATCCGTTAACAACTAGCAGGGGCTGCGTCTACTGGTGCGACTTCTGCACTGCGGTTAGAATGTTCGGGCGGAGGTGGCGAATGAGAAGCCCAAAAAACGTGGTGGACGAGCTTGAATTTCTTCATAAAACTTACGGTGCGAAACAGTTTACCTTCTATGATGATGCATTCACTGTTGATCAAAAGAGAACTGAAGACTTGTGTGCTGAGATTAGAAATCGAGGATTAAAAATAAAATGGGACTGCGAAACCCGCGTGGACATGGTTACAAAAGAGTTGCTCCGTAAAATGAGAGATGCAGGATGCATCGCTGTATGGTTTGGGGTTGAGTCAGGCTCACAGCGGGTTATAGACGCCATGAGTAAAGGAATCTCCATCGAACAGACGAGAAAGACCATTGGATGGGCAAAAGAAGTTGGGCTGATGACTGTCACCAGCGCAATTCTGGGCTTCCCAGGAGAAACCAAGGAATCAGCCTTGGAGACCACAAAGCTTGTAGAAAGCATGAGCCCTGACGACGTAGGTTATTACATAGCTACGCCTTACCCGGGAACTCCTATGTATGATTACGTCAAAGAAAAAGGTTGGCTAAAGATATTTGACTTTGACAAATATGACACCGCGACTCCCGTCTTTGAGACCCCAACATTAACCATGGAAAAGCTGCGAGAAATCCGCGAAGAGGCTTTTCACAGGTTCTATCTTCGGCCTGGTCACATTCTCCGCATATTCTCCAAGGGAGGCCTGTACGGTTTCTCATTAACCAAAACAGCTTTAGGGCACCTCCTTAGAGCAATTAAAGCCAAATTCTGACTTGGAACCGCGTTTTAGGCACAATCGCCCAGCTTTAGGCCACCCCTTCTATCCACCCTATTGTTGTCTTTGAAAATGACGGTGGTGGATATTGCGTTTCGGCGTATTTACCTTTTGAAGCAACAGGCTTGCGTTTTCACGGAAATATTTTTGCTGCTAACTCATTTTTCCTAAAAGAACTTTCAGGGCTTTTTTCGGGTCTCGAAGGGCTCTTATGAGTTTATCGCGAGTGAAAGTTGGATTTACCAGATTAGCTCGCGCGCATAATTCACGCAAGTCGTCTGCCGTGAACTCAGGCGTCTCGATGAGGGGTTCAACTGCAGCCAATGCTTCATCGCTAAAGCAGTCCCGTATGAAACCACCTCGCGTAGCCTGTTCATAGAGTTCTGTCCCGTAAAGAGGAGTGGCATAGCTGAAGTAGAAGCTATCTGCGCCCAGCCGCCTCAGTTTGTAAGCGTACTTTATAGTGGCTTCGATGTCCTCTTTTGTTTCGCCTATAAGCCCTATAATAAAGAAACAACCCACTTTGATTCCCAGTTTTCTGGATAAAACTACCGCGTTCTCCACTTTCTTCAGGTCTAAATCCTTTTTGATAATTTTATCCACGACACGTTGAACCCCAGACTCGGGCGCAATTCGAATTTTCCTACAACCGGACGCCTTCATTTTTCTCAAGAGGTTCTCATCAAGAGTGTCTGCCCTAACGCCGTTTGGGGTGTACCATTCGATATCTAAACCTTTTTCCACCATTAGATCACAGATGGCTTCCATCCTTTTCGCATTCAGCGTCATATTGTCATCCAAGAAGTCGATTTGTCTAACACCGTAAGTGTCAACTACATTATCTATCTCTTCAACCACGTTCTCAGGGCTTCTGCCGCGCCACTTTCGTCCCATAACAACGTGGATAGAGCAGAAAATGCAGTGATATGGACAACCTCTGCTAGTAATCATCATCGTCCATGGTTTGTGTATTTCTCCTCGCGGAGGGTTTTCTTTTACAGCGATGAAGTATTCTTCCATGGGAAGCAGGTGTCTTGCGGGAAAGGGTAGCTCATCTAGATTTTGAATTGTCGGTCTTGGAGGAGTGACAACTTTTTCTCCATTTTTGAGGTAGCCCATTCCTTTTATTTCCTTGAAATTCGCTGTTGCCCTCTTCTCCAGTGCTTGAACTAGCTCCGACATGGTATATTCTGCTTCGCCTATTACGACAAAATCTATGTTTGGGTGCATAAGAGAATCTTCAGTTCTTGCAGAGGGGTAAAGTCCGCTCAGCACGGTGATGATGTCTTTGTCAATGCTTTTTACTGTCGAGGCTACTTCATACGCTGTTTTCCACCAACCAGAGAAGGGAATATGTATTTCAACGACGTCGGGTGACCACTGTTTAACTCTTTCCGCTATCTCTTTGTTTGCTAGACCTACTCGATATTTTGTTCCGTCTATTTCCTCAAGGTTTTTTCTGCCTTCCGTAGGAGCATCGATGATATGCACCTTATGCTGACCTTCAAGCAGCGCCGCTACATATGCTAATTCCAAAGGTTGAAATACATTCGGTTTTCCCCACGATTTCGGATGGATACGAGGTGGATTAATCAAACAAATACGCATTTTGCTGCTCACTGCCATCAGGAATTGGGGTCTAGCCTATTCATACAAATCAAGCTAATGGAAAACACCCACAGAAATACTTTTCTAAGCACCATGTTAGAGCAGGAGCATCCTTCTAAAATGATCTTTTTCTGTAATTTTTGATCATAGCCGAAGTGTTGAAGAATTAAAAGGGTTTATGACCTCTCTGAGGACCTTTAACTAAAGAAAATATTATGGGTAGAATATTCGAGCACGCAAAAGAAAATTTAAATTGCGCGCGCTACTAGTGAAAGCCCATAAACTAAAAAACGAAAATGCTAATGCGCACGTGATGTAGAAGTCTATGTTGAAGACGCTTAAAAGTCGAATTCAAGGTTTTCCATACTTATTGTCGCATCCTCGCCAGTTAAAGCGTCTTATCATAAGAGAGACCTTATACAGGCATAGGTACCGAAATAAGCAACAGTGGATTGAGTGGCAGAAATATGGCTGTTCACGGCACATATACATGATGCAGACGCGTCCCGATATAATGCAGGCAAGCGCACTAAATGAAGACAGGATACAAATCTTTTCTAACATTGTTAGTCGCTTAGGCAAAAATTTGAAGGTTTTAGATGTCGGGTGCGGAGAGGGCGCTATCGGCAAACCCTTAGAAAAGATGGGGAACTACGTAGTTTCCGTAGAACTTCCAACAATTGCCATCATTGCTTGCAAATGTGGGGTCCCGTCGGTTGTTGCGGGCGACGCAGAACATTTAACTTTTGCCTCAAACAGTTTCGACGTGGTCATAGCCTCTGAAGTATTAGAGCACTTGTGGAACCCACACAGCTTTTTCGATGAGGCTGACAGAGTTCTGAAAGCTGATGGGTACTTGCTGATAGAGACCCCGGAAGGGAAAGGAAGCCTGCTTTACGACGACCATAAAAATTACTTCACAGTGGACCTCGTAAAACAGGTTCTCGGCAAGAAATTCACTCTGTGCGAAGTTGAACGCCTAAAAGCTACAGGCTGCGCCCAGACACCGACAATTATCTTGTTGCTACGCAAATCAGCGGTGACATGAAACTCTTTGTGGCTACGGCGTTAACCTAAAGAAAAACGGCTATGACTTACTTGACTGTTTTGTAATTCGTTTTCGCTTAACATAGGCGTAGGCGAGGATAACCACGGCAATGACCACTATGGCAAAAGTTATGAAATATATCGGAGGAATGCCAAACCATTCTATCGGAGACGCGGTGGGTGTAGGAGTTGACGTTGGGGCTGAAGTCACTTCTATAAGCAATTTTTCGCTGCAGGCAGAATAATAGTAATCCATGTTCGCCTGCCATTCGGCGGTAACCGTCCAATTGCCAATCGCGTCTGGCGTGTAGATGAAATCGAAAAAGCCTTTCTCAGAAGTTGTTATGGGTATGTTGTCTATGGCGCCGTCAGGCTTTATGAACGACAAGGTTATGGATGCGTTGGGCATCCCAGGAACAAGGAAACCACACCCGGACACGGATTCGTCTAACGTTACCTCACGCTGAGCCAGCTCTAAGGTTACACTGCTGTTCAGTTGTGGGTAGCCGGCGATGCAGTAGACGTTCCAATCGTTATTTCCCACGTAGGCCTTGCCTTCGTATAGAGTTGGTGAAGACCAGCTGTTTGAGTTGGTCGCGAAAAAGGAAATCTTTGAGCCGTCAGTGGCGTTGAGTACATATATGCCTCGCTGGTCTGATGTAATGTAAAGTTTGCCGTCAGCGTAGGTGGGTGATACATAAAATTCCGTGCCGACGAAGCTCTGCCAGAGAACATGGCCATTGAAGGCGTCCACTGCCACTATGAAGAATTGATCCACTATGAAAACTACTCCATCGTGATATATCGGCGAGGCAATTATGAACTCTTCCGCGTCTGGGTCCGTGAATTTCCACACCACTTCTCCAGTCGCCGCGTTTATGCCATAATACTCTTGTTTATTGGACGCTGCAAATATCATGCCTTCTGCCACTGCCGGCGAAGAATGCATGTCTGTACCTCTGTTGGCCAACACGTACGGAATCTCTATTCGCCGAATGAGGTCCCCGTTCGCGGCGTTCAGCATGTAAAGTCCTGCGGAATCAGGCTCTTGCGAGATAATGTAGACCACGCCGTCCACAACCGCAGGAGATGACGTGATGTACCCTTCAGTCTGGTAAGTCCATTTCACGTCTCCAGTTTCCGCATCTAAACTGTACACGTTCTCATCTAGCGACCCCACGTAGACCCTGCCCCCTGTCACGGTGGGCGAGGAGCGCAGGTTCACAGCAGCACCGAAATTGGCTTCAACATAGCCGCCAGCGTAGGTTGACCAGAGGAGGCTGCCGCTGTAGGCGTCGAGACAGTATATGGTGCCGTCGTCTGGTCCAATGTAGACTTTGCCGTCAACCACTGCCGGCGAAGAGGCAATTCGGGAGGTAGTGTTAAACTTCCAGTTGAAAGCCCCATTCTCCGCGTCAACACAATAAACATTCTGATCCTGCGACCCGAAGTAGACCATATCTTCCGCTATGCTTGGCGAGGAAACAACTGCGCCACTGGCTTCAAATTTCCATTTCAAAGTGAGATTCGCAGGACCTGACTGTCCAACCGCAGTGTGTGCGGGGTCGTGGCGCCACATTGACCACGGTTGAGTACCGATGGCCCAAATTTGGTCATAAGTGACGTATTCATCCATCTGCTGCTCTTTCACGAAACCCGGGATGAGGTAAAGAGTGCCGTAAGAGATTGCGGTGGATTCCCTTGGGGGATAGGCTTCCACCGGCATTTGCCATATCACTTGTCCTGTGTAAGCGTCAAGGCAGGAAAACTCGGATTTGCTGTATTCACCGATGTCTGGATTAAACGCGGCAGCTTGACCTGTCGTGGCGTAGACTTTTCCGTCGGCAACTATTGGATTTCCTGGGAAGAACAGCGGTCCAGGTCCTTTGTACTCCCACACAAGGTTTCCAGTGTCCACGTCGAGGGCGTAAAGGTGTCCATCCTTGTTAAGCCCGTAGACTATGCCGTACGCGGCGGCTAGGCCTGTGCACCAGTATCCGTCGTGTGTGCCCGGGTTGAAAGTCCACATGATTTCGCCGTTGGTTGCGTTAAAGCAGTAGAGTGTGTTGTCAAACGGGCCTCCTCTTATGAAATTTCCTTCATAGTAGGCTCCGGCAAAAATCATTCCACTCTTTGTCTGCACATCCCATATTACGTCGCCTGTCTTGGCGTCCAGAGCCATCTGATGCGGCTCAAACGAGCCTGGAAACACTATGCCGTCGCCATATTGAACGCCTGACCCGACTGAAGCTCCGCCTGAAACGTAGGTTTCCCAAGCTATAGTAGGCGGATTTGAAGGGTCGGAGAAATCCCAAGCTTGGACGATAGACTGGGTTTTAGTGTAGAACATTTTTTCTTCGGTACTGTAAGTGCTCACGGCAAAGAAGGCGGCGTTGGCGATGAAGTCGTCGCTAGTCCATAAGACGCTTCCAGTTTCGGGGTCAAGGCAGCTTTTGCCTACAACCATGTGAGCGTCATCGATTTTGTATGCTGTAGGCCACCGGCTTATTGCAGGTACTGGGGTGTTCCAAACGATGCTTCCAGTTTTCTCGTCTAGAGCAAAAATTGTGGTGCGGTTTGCTACGAAAACCTTGCCGTTAAATGCTGTAATGTAACTTTGTATGCCTGTTATGTTGGTTTTCCACATGATGTCTGGCGCGTTTGGTGCTGGACCTGCTGAGGACCGGGTGAAAGAGGCGTCTCCTTGGAATTGTGGCCACTCGTACCGGAGCAAATCGCCGTAGCTGGATGCTCCTGGAGTGTTCGCGAGAACGGTTGGAGCGGCAACTGGGTTTCCCTGGAGAGTTGAGATTGCAGCAAAGCTTGATGATATAAACAGCAAAGCCAAGATAGCTACTGCTGAGATATGTTTGGGAACCATTTTTTAGCCTCAGCTGGTCAATAAATAAGGTGAGCGATAAAGCTTCATTGACTCTGTTTTCCCCATGAACAGTGATAAGAGCTAATTCTACTATAAACCTTACGGAAAACAGTTGGTCTGCAGAATTATGGCTTGTTATTGGCTAAGGAAAGTTGCTAAGCCGCTTAACGGGGCAAAATAAGGGGTTTGCCGCATAATCTTTTTTAGGACGCAAGAAACCTTAAGGTAAATGATGAATTATCGAAGAACGTTTGAGGTTGGATTTTAGTTTGGCAAAGGCGAAGGGAGGTCCTTTACTTATGACCTCATGGAGAGCTACAGGCGCCTGCAACGCTCGATGTGCTTACTGCAACGTTGATGCCACTGGTGCTCACGCTCCACGAGAACTAACTACAGAAGAGGCGTTGCACTTGGTTGATGAGGTTCACAGTTTCGGTGTCAAGTGGTTCGGCATAAAAGGCGGCGAACCCCTGCTGAGAAAGGACATTTTTGAAATTGTTGGTTACGCGAAGAGCCTCGGCCTCAACGTTTGCTTGCTAACTAACGGGTGCTTCGTTGACGGAGAAATCTACGACAACCTTGTTAGGAACCAGGTTTGGACGTCCGTAAGCATAGACGGTCCAGAAGAGATAAACGACCAGCTGAGAGGCAAAGGCTCGTACAAGAAGGCGCTGGCAGCTATTGAAAAGTTGTCAAAAGGGAAAATCCTGAACGGGTTGGCAGCGGCAATCACAACCATCAACTACAAGCATCTTGACCATGTTGCTGAATTGGCAGAGAAGTACCATGCCAACTTCGTCTGGTTCAATCACCTTGTTCCAAGCGGAAGAGCGAAAGAAACCATGGAGTTAGCCCCGACTCCTGAACAGTACGAGTGGGTTCTAAACCACATATGGGACTTGGCTCAAAAATACGAGGGAAAATTCGAGATTCACGTGCACTGTCCACATTACGCGCGAGTCGTCAAGCAGCGCAGTCCACCGAATTTTGACGAGTGGTACGAACATAAGTTTCATGGGAAATGCACTTACTTCGCGTTCGGCGGGTATATAAGCGTAACCGAGAATGGCGACTTAATACCATGTTTCTACACTGACTTGACGCCTGCAGAACCCATGATGCTTGGGAACATACGGGATAAAGGTCTGACGATAGCATGGGAGGAAATACGGAAATCGGATTATTACAACAGCTTTAAAGACAGAAGCAGCCTCAAAGGGAAATGTGGCGTCTGCGAGTACCGCGAAATCTGTGGTGGCTGCAGAAACAGAGCCTACGCGTACACAGGAGACATATACGAAGCTGACCCTGCGTGCGCGTACGTACCGGAAAGCCTCCGTAAGAAATAAGCAAGGGTCTTCTGATGCTGGGCGCCAACGAGGTGTAAGAGATGGAGAAGTCGAATAAACCGAAGATAGTATTGGTAAACACGCCGATTCTGGCAGGGGTCGCTCATCATCCACTTTTTCCACCCATCGGTTTAGCGTATTTAGCGGCTGTACTTGAACAGAGCGGCTACGAAATAAGGATAATTGACTGCCCTGTATGCCATATGGACCATAAGAAACTGAAGGCTGATCTAGCCGCTTTTGAGCCAGATTTGATCGGCATTAGCTCCATGACACCGACCATAGAGTCAGCCCTAAAATCCGCGCGGGTAGCAAAAGAAGCTTGCCCAGACTCCAAAGTCGTAATGGGCGGTTCACACGTTACTTTCATGGATAAAGAAACGTTGGCTGAGGAGCCGGCAACTGACATTGTGGTAAGAGGCGAGGGAGAAGAAACTCTTTTAGAGCTTGTGAAGCAATTCCCCAATCTGTCGAAACTGGAGGACGTTAAGGGCATAACTTTCAGGAAAGGCGACCAGATTATTCGGACGCCAAACCGACCTTATATTCAAAACCTTGATGCGCTGCCGCGCCCAGCATACAAGTACATTCCCGTGGAGAAGTATCGGATACTTGGGAGAAAACTTCTTCCTATAATGAGCAGCAGAGGTTGCCCGTTTCAATGTTCTTTTTGTGCAGCATCTCAAATGTTCGGGGCGAGGTTTAGAGCAAGAAACCCAAAGAACGTGTTGGACGAGCTTGAGTGGCTAAGAGACGAGTATGGGGCTGAAGGCATATCATTCCAAGACGACACGTTAACGTTTGACAGAAAAAGGATACATGAAATCTGCGACGGAATCAGAGAGAGAAAGATACATCTTCCGTGGGGTTGCGGAACCAGAGCAGACACGGTCACCAAAGAAATCTTGGCTAAGATGCAGAAAGCAGAGTGCGACGAGGTGTGCTTCGGCGTAGAATCTGGATGCCAAAGAATTCGAGATGCTTTGAAGAAACGAGTTTCAACCGAGCAAATCGAAAAGGCGATTAAGTGGGCTAAGGAAGCAGGTATATTCGTTACGGTGTCCGTGATTTTAGGGTACCCTGGAGAAACAAAGGAGACATTGCAGCAAACTCTGGACTTCGTTCGGAAAGTCGAACCCGACGATGTGTGGTTATGTCATGCAACGCCTTATCCTGGAACGGAACTTCGAGCTCTCGTAGAGAGTAAGGGGTGGAAAATGTCGAATGAATGGCCCCTGTACAATACAATGCACCCGATTTTTGAGGACCCTCTTTTGCCCGCTACAGAGATTGCTGAAATGAGGAAAAACTTTTACAACAAGTTTTACTCTCCACAGTATGTTCTTCGCCAAGCTGTAAAAGGATACTTTAGGGGTAACCTGTACAGCAAGATAATGGCTCAAACCGCGGTGAACTATCTCCTCTGGCGGGCCAAAGCCAGAGTCTGACGGTGTGGTTCTTATCAGTACACTCGGTGATGGGTAACGGGAGCCGATGTTTTAACCTTTTTTGTGCTGGCTCTCCCCTTAGACGTACTGCTTTAGCTTGTTTGGCTAAAAATCCGAAGATTCTATGTCGCTGATGTTGGTTTTTGAGAGTTGAGGTTTTAAACGGAAACTTTATTATGTTATCAACGTTTTAAAATTTGAATGCCGTGGGGAACCAACTATGAAAAGTTCTGTTGTTGACCGGAACGAATCTGACGTTTACAATTCAAGGGAGAACTGGCCGCCCTACACGTATAGGGATTACCCTAACATAGAGCCTAAGACGTATGAGTCTTTTATGGAGTTTTTGTCAACTGAAAACACTTCAGGCAGGTTGATGGAGTTGCAGCCTTGGATATCCATTTGCGACTCTAGATGTGCTTTCTGTTATTTTCCAACTACCGCAACCGCCAACGTGCCCATAGAACTGTACTTGGACACGCTGAAAAAAGAGTTGAATATGTACGCTAAGACGCGGTACGTGGAGACAAGCGTGTTCGACGAGATAGTTTTGGGTGGTGGAACACCAAGCGTTCTTTCGGCGGAGCAGATGATTGACCTTATTGACTTCTGCAAAGAACGATTCGTCACCAATGAGGAGTACTTCATCAAAGTCACAGGTTCCTCGAAGACGCTTGCACTTAACAAAATAGATAAGCTCGCAGCCTATGGCGTGTACCAGATGGACATGGGCGCTCAAACTTTTGACGATAAACTCAGGAAAATGCTGTGCTTGCCAGACTCTGCGGAAAGCGTGGAAAAAGCCATTAGGCACGCAAAGCAACTCGGCTTGTGTGTGTGCGTGGATCTCATGTACAATCTTCCAGGACAAACGATAGAAAGCTGGATAAACACACTGAAGAAGTCAATAGAGTTGGATGTGGAAATCGACGCTTATTCATTGCATGTGGACCCAGGCACCCCCCTTGAAAAAATGATTGCGAAGGGCGTGTCTCCTCCGCAGGGGGACGCGGAATATGAGAAACAACAGTACCTAACTGCATATAAGATGTTGACTGAAGCAGGTTACAAGGCGGTTGGTCACGACCGCTTCAGCCGAGTAGAGTGGCACTTCAGAGAGAACTGTCTAAATGGTTGGCCTTGGGGCGGCATACTAACCACAGGTGCTGGGTGCTTCATGGGTTATCTTCAAAAATTTTCATATTCTAACCTCGAGGATATAAACGAGTACATGGCAGCCGTTAAGGCTGGAAGACTCCCGATAAGCAGGCTTTCAGAATCCACAGATGAAGATATGATGAGAAGGACTATGACGAGACTGTATCTTCGATTACCAGTGAGCAAGCAGGAATTCATGCAGAAGTTCGGGAAACAGCCGGAAGAGGTTTTCTCTCAACAACTTCAGAGGTTGAAGGAAAAGGGTTTAATCGAAATTGACGACCAAGAGATTAGGATAACGAAACTCGGCGACATATGGAAAGGAAACATCGCATGGGAATTCGCGCCAGAAAACCTCGCCCA
>SMTZ1_10000141_pt1 | contig 59424 bp, 59 predicted proteins | sample DeeMarSWOR136_30_FD_25667 | JGI IMG/M metagenome (IMG submission 25667) | reverse complement strand
TATTTTACAATGTCAGTCACTATACTGTAGAAATGAATTTTTATCATACGGCTTTGGTTGAACATTTTGAGATTCGTGGAACAGAAGGAGTTATGTCAGAAGGGCCATATTCATCCTCAGAACCTACTCTAACACCAAGAATGAATGATAGAGTTTTGCCTTTTAAAAATGGAAGTGAATCCAATCTATACATGGTTAATTCAAGTCTAAGCTATGAGCTTTCTGAAGTAGACCGAACTATTCCTATTAAGGGTCGCACTTTGAATATTGGGGATTCTATGGTTGTAATAGCCGGAGAGATCATAAACAAATATGACACGGACTATTATTTTGCTATTTCAGGGGATCTCTTTACATCTGAAGGCGAAAAACTGGAAGGAACGAACTATTTAATGAATGAACCTGTTGGCGAATTCACTGTATTGCACTTGTCATCATTTGAACACGGTTTCTTTGAATTATTCTTCAAGTATGATGGGCAGGATATTGAAAGTTATAATCTCTTTCTAGCTCTTGAACCGCAAGATTCTCCTCTAGCCTGAGAAACTAATATTGTTAGAAGCAAGATCGAGAAATGAAAATTAATACTTGAGTGTATTGTCAAGAAACTTTGACTAAACCAAAGCGTAGACTTAGTCAAGAAACCTTTACAAAAAGACCTTTTAGACCGAGTAAGCTAGCTTCAATTGGTGCTTATGAAGAGAAACGCATTTGCACTGACACTCATCCTACTAATTATGTTGGCGACACCAGCTTGCATTGTTATGGGCGAGTCTGATCCTCTTCAGGACTATTATGACAAATACAAACCAACAATGATGCCCCCATCAATTCTTATTGCTTCTCCTCAAAACTATTCCATAATTAATACAAATTCAATTTCCCTAGTTTTCAATGTATCTGAACCGCAAATAATAGATGTCTCTCCTGATGTAAATCAACATTCATCTCGCCTCTTCAGGGTTTCCTATATGGGTGATTTCTGTACTTAGCACAACAAGAAAACTTGGATTTTCTGGAGTTTAATATTACTCTATCTGAGATTCCTGATGGAACACATGAATTGCAGATTATAGCTGTTGGTGCTGTAGGTATTACTGTGGCAATGTTTGGATTTTCGTATCATCCGGATGCTAACACTTCAATAATTTTTACGGTTAGTTCTATGCAGCCAACCTCTTTCCCTGAACCAACTCCCTATAAAGAACCACAGCCAATAGAGCAAGAAGTAATCTTGGGCATCACCATAACATTAGCTGTGATAGGAGTTGGCTTGGGCTTACTTTACCTCACTAAAAGAAAATAATCCTAAAACTTGAGTGTTGAAGTTGCTTATAATGACCATTAAAGAACAATTGTGGAAGGACTGGGAAAGTTGAGGCTAGCATTATTTGTTTATAGAACTGGGCGAGAATAGTTATGTTGATAGAAAATGAAAGGGTCTAATCCGGTGAGATGTCAGAAATGTGGAAAACCTGTTGGTTATGTTACTGTGTTGACAAAGGGTCTAATGGGTATGCAGCAACCGATTCACAATATTAAGATTGTTGCTATCTGCATGGATTGTCATCAAAAATGATTTTATAGGCATTGAATACCAGTTTTGGAGCGTCTAGAGAACTTTTTATATCAAAATCTCTTCCATAAGTAATCCTTAGGAATGAAGTCCTGATCATCATCAGTTTCCGTTATGCAGTCGCTTATGAACGTGTAAACGGGATTCACCAATCGTTCATAATAAACTCGGGTTTCATCCACAGACAGCCTTCCTGTGAAGTCACCTTGTTCATTCAATCGGCTTAAGCCTTCTGAAGCCCAGTTTAAAATTCCACTTAGTTCCTCTGGACCCGTGATTTTCTTCAGCATATTTTTATCTACAGGATGTCCGCTGTCGCCAAATATAACATCAAAGAAGATCAGCATCCACCGTCGATAATAGGCATATGTTTTATCTCGGCTGTAGGGTAATTTGTTCGCGCTGAAGATGAGTTTTGGATAATTCACAAAGGAAAAAGGATGGTGAAATTTCTTTTCTGCTGTGAGCAAGTCACCACCTGTCAACTCTTTGAAAATACTGCTATCAGCTATTTTTACACCTGGTATGTCTGGGGCAATATTGACAAATTTCCTATAAAGCTCCGCTTTGGAAAACCTGTTATTACAAAGCTCTTGCAAAGATTGTGAAGACACATTTCTGTCTCCTAATAATGATCTTAAAACACACAGAAGCGTGAAATTTATTATTTCTTTTTGTTGTTTGGATATTTGATGACTGAATATTCCTTACATTCCGAAATCAAAGACTGGTATAAGATTTCAGGAGATGCACTTGAAGTTAAAGTGAAGGATTTTAGAATTGATATTCTCAGAGGCAAGCTTTTAATCGAGATTCAGACTAGTAACTTTTTCGCTATCAAAAAGAAACTACTTAAACTGCTTTTAAGCAATCAGGTTCGGTTGGTTTATCCCATTGCTAAACTGAAAACGATAGTTCACGTATCTGGGTCAGGTGAATTTGTTAGGAGGAGAAAGTCTCCGAAGAAGGGAAAATTGCTGGACCTTTTTTATGAGTTGGTTCATGCGCCAAGTCTGATTAAAGATAGGAATTTTTCATTGGAGGTTTTGCTGATTGAAGAGGAGGAGTTGAGGTGTTATGACGGGAGGGGAAGTTGGAGGAGAAGAGGAGTAAGCGTCAAAGATAGAAAGTTGTTGAGGGTGTTTGAAAGGTTTGCTTTTGAGGATAGTCGAGATTTCCTGGAGTTTTTGCCTAAAGAGTTGGATGAATATTTCACTAATGAAGTCTTGGCGTTAAAACTGGGGATTTCTATTAGGTTAGCTAGGAAGATTACGTACTGTCTTAGAAGAATGGGTGCAATATCAATTGCTGGTAAGAAAAGGAGTGAATTATTGTTCCAAGTTTCCTAGAATTTATTGTAACAAGTTTTGGTTAATTATCTTGGGTATTTGCATCAGCACCAGGCTTCCCAGAAAATACGTGCAGGTGCCTTACATGCGAAGAAATGTTTCGCCGTTTTTCCTTCACGAAATAGAATGGCTGTTATAATAAGAGCCGTTTGCTGCATTGCTATGGTTTCCTTTTAATTATGGTTTCGTTTGCAGCCAACGTAGCGACGTTTGTGATCTATGCAAAAACCTTAAACTGCACAGGCGTGAAGTGTAAAGGGTTGGTGCCGGGGTACCCGAGCCAGGTCTAAATAGGCGGCCAGATTCGATGCCTAAGACAAGGGGGAGGACTTAAGATCCTCTGGCGAAGGCCTTCGTGGGTTCAAGTCCCACCCCCGGCACCACCGTTTTAAGGTAAGGCGAGTTTATGAAGCTAGATATTTTGAGCGCGCGTTAAAAAAAGCGATACTTCACCTCGATAGTTTTTACTTCATAATTTCAAAAAAGGAAAAAGTTTTGAAACAACGAGGGTCCCCTCAATTTCTTTTTTCAAATACGGAAAAGCCTGCAGCGGGTGCAAGTTACCATGACATTATTACTTGGTGATAATTCGTTCAAGTGTTGCTTTGAGGTTTAGGACAAAAATCAAAAGTTAATTGAAAATTTTGTTTTCGATTTACTTTGTTTGAAGATCTGTGTTATGGCGACCGTGCTCCTTTTTGCAAGATATCTCAATGTAATTTTTATCTTAAGATATGTTTAAAAGTTAGAGTCTGTTCCGTTTTTTATCTGAGAAAACGTTTTAAATTTTCAGGGAGGATTCAATGAAAAAAGGGCTTTCGCTAATTTTGCTGGTAATCTTTTTTTGTCTATTATTGATTGCACCTGTAAAAATAACCGTTGGCACCGTAGATTCTCTTATAAACAATTTTGACCGCGCTTACATTCTTAATATTGAACATGAAAACTATCGGTCAATACATACATTGTACACGTATGTGCCGCCTTCTCTTTATGATTACTACTGTAGTGAAACCCACCAAGTAAACGGTGAACGTGATTACGCAAAGTTTGTTACGCCTGCCGCCGTCAGAAAAATCGCAGAAAACATGCGAAGCCTTGCTTCTAATGGGTCCAGTGGTGATGAAGACTTTGCTAATGATGTTTTGGCGTTTGTTCGTCAGATTCCTTACGCTGTTAGTGATCGTAAGTATCCTGTTGAGGCCCTTGTAGACAATTCAGGAGATTGTGATGTATCGTCGTTTCTTGCGGCGTCAATTATGAAAGCTGGAGGCTTAGATGTTGTTTTGTTTGTCTACAGGGGTTTGCCTGGGAGTCACATGAATATTGGAGTGTATCTGCCGACTACGCCTCTATATGCTTCGTCAGAGCTTGAACCCAACGGCTTCGAGTACAAAAATCAGACCTACTGGGTGGCAGAGTGCACGCCTACTGGGAACTGGAAGGTAGGGAACCAACCCGAATCCTTTGCTCAGGTCGAGCCTTCGATTATTTCTCTTGAGAACTCTGAAGAATCAGCACCTGCGCCTATCTCGTCGAGCCTAGACAGTTCTCTAGTTCCCTCTTCCATATCCATAAACATCTCTCTGGAAACCTCAAGTACATCCGTGAATCAGAGGTCGCTAACCATTTCAGGATCAATTTCACCGGCGTACTCTGAGAAAAAAGTCGTGATGTACGTGGGTCAGAATTGGTCTTCTAGCAAGGTTTTCCAAACTTATACAAATAACCTCGGAAATTATTCATTAACTTGGAATGTCACGTCAACTGGGACGTATTACATTAGAACAAGCTTGGTTTCTTTTTCGAATTATGCTGGATCAGATAGTGAGATGATGACTTTTTTTGCGGGTCCATACTCAACATGGGTTGAAGGAAGCGTGTTTAACTATGGATGGGACCTTGATAACGGAGGCTACAAAACTTCATCGAGCAAAAGCGTCAAAGAATTTCTGAAAAGCGATCTGGAGGGAACAAACATCTCGCTTAGCGGCGAGTTCATGATACTGAAGAGTAATCAAACGATAAAAGTCAGTGAACAGACTGCGACAATTCCGGATGGACTGCAAGCAATGCTTTGGAAAAGGCACAGAATTGTGATAGGGGTGCCAGGGAATGCAGTGCCGGTTCAAGAAAGCGTGCAGTTAACTAATCAGTTTGGTTTTATCTTGCAGAATAACAATGGAAACTACAGCGCTAATGTAAGGCTCTTGAGTGATCCTGGCATGTCTCAAGTAGAAAATCAGTTTAACGAAAACAATTCAACGTTTATGAACGCTTCCAAGAGTATACGAGAAAACATGTGGTACAAAGCTGAAGTAGAGGTATCTAAGGGCGAACTGACAGCCGAATTACGCGGTGAGGATGGTACCCTTTTGAGGAATCTATCTGCAAAAGAAGAAGCTATGGACAGCAGTGAATGTGGAATTATTATTTCATGCACCCCTGACGCTTTCGTCGCCTTCAAAAACTTGAAAGTTGAGAATCTTGACCAGCCACCTGCCAAGTCGGTTGGTGATATTACGCCTCCCGAAAGAGGGGAATTGATAGCTCCTTACATCATATCGCTAATGCTGTTAGGGACAGTTGCTACTACAATAACTTACTTGAGAAAAAGTAAAGGTAAACGCAAAAGGATACAATAAGAAAGCCAAACGCAATCATCACGCTTCTAACCCAATAAAGCCATAACAGATGCAACAAATTTCATTTAGTTGTTGTAACATGGCTGGCATTACTCTCTGGAAACAAATTAAACCCAATGAAAAAATTCTTTGCATTTCAGCTTGGAAAACGATTGTTTGCTGTGATGCTACAAAACCATAAAGTTTTTAGTTAGTAAAAAATAACAAAAGCTTCATAAAATTTAAAGCGAAAAAACAATCCAATTTTTGAACAACAAAAAAACCAGCACAAACATACTATCCCTTTTTTTGGTAACTTTGAAATCTTCAAACGCAAATGAATAAAGAAGAGATGCTGAGAGGACTCTGAAAAAACTCACTATTGAAAATTCACCATCAAGCTACTACTATCTTTTCTCCTTTCTTTCTATTGCGCTGCCCAAAGATCCAGCACCCTTAATTTTTCATAAACTTTTCTCGATTAAGAACTCACTTAGTGAACCACCCGGGACCCAACCCCTCAACAAGGTAGAGATGTTACTTCAGACGCTCTTCTATCATAACTGGCTTGCGTTTTAAATCTAAATGGCGTTCAGTAAATCCTTAATAAATCCACAAACACTATTTCTTCTTAGGTATAAATGACTAAGCGAATTTGCCTAATTCTAATTGTCATCTTCCTAGTTATGGTCGCTGTCGCCTCGCCAATAGCTTTTTGGCGTTACAGTTTAACGGAAACAACTGAGGCCCCCATGTTTTTCGGAGTTTCTTTCGGTGGGAAAACAGCTAATGAAGCTAAGCTTTTAATCGACAAAGTTAAGGAATACACCAACTTCTTCCTCGTCAACTCTTGGGACTTAAGCTCTAACGAAACCGCGCTGGACGAGGTTTGCAACTACGCAGCAGAAGCAGGTTTGAGCTTTGTCGTATTCTTCGACTACATCTCTCTCACCCCTGGGCTACCCCTTACCTCTTGGCATGGAGAATGGGTGCCCACGGCGAAAGACAAATGGCCAGACAATTTTTTAGGAATCTACATCTACGATGAACCAGGAGGCAGACAGATAGACACTGGATTATTTGACAATTTCACCTTAAGCGAAAGAGCCCAAATGTTCGAAAACGTCACCAGCTACGAGGAAGCCGCTGAAGTTTTCCGCACTGAATTGCCTTTAGGTCTGAGTTTTCAATTTCTTCAGAACCACAGCATCCCCAAGTATACTTCTGATTACGCGCTTTACTGGTTCGATTACTTGGCGGGGTATGACACGGTTTTTGTGGAGTTAGGGTGGAATCACAGCAGGCCACAACACATAGGACTTTGCAGGGGCGCGGCAACAGCGCAGCAGAAAGATTGGGGGGCAATCATAACTTGGACTTATTATGATCAGCCTTATTTGGCAAACGGAACGGAAATACTTGAAGATTTCATAATGGCTTATGAAACAGGAGCAAAATACATCGCTGTCCTCAACTACCCCAAGTATCCTGAGAATAATCCTTACGGTGTTCTTTTACCTGAGCATTTTGCTGCTATGGAACAATTCTGGGAACATATCCATGCGCATCCAGAGGATTATGGGAAAACAAAAGGGCAGGTGGCTTTTGTGTTACCGAAGGATTATGGGTGGGGAATGAGATGGCCCAATGATTCTATTTGGGGATTATGGTCAGCCGACAATTTGTCTCCTGCAATTTGGCAAAAAATGACAGAGCTAGTAGAAAGGTACGGGCTACGACTCGACATTCTATATGATAACCCGAGATTAAGTTTTTCCGAATACTCCAAAGTTTACTATTGGTATTCCGATATTAACTGAAATCCAAAAATAGCATGCTTTTTACTTAGCAATTCAAGACCACAACAAGCTCGGCATATATAGGCTTCCATCCTTACTCTTAAACACACGTTTAAGAGTAATACACATAAAGTCCACAACCGATTTCATGGTGACAACGTTAATATGAGCGAAAACCTTACTAAAGTGGAATTCACGAACCTCAAAAAAACCCTTTTTCCTAAACTTAAAATCACAAAAGCCCAAGTTATAGAATACTACATCAAAATCGCCCCAAAAATGCTTGGTTTTTTGGCAGAACGCCCCTTAGTTCTCACCAGATTCCCAGACGGCATCAACCAACAAGGGTTCTACGAAAAGGACGCTCCACACGGAACTCCGTCATGGGTGAAAACGCTGAAGATCTACTCAGAAACGGCAAAGCGTGACGTAAACTACGTTTTATGCAACAACTTGGACACGTTGATTTGGCTGGCAAACCTCGCAGCCATAGAAATCCACATTCCCCTGTCCAAAGCGGATTCCCGAGAAAAACCCGACTTCGCCTTTTTCGACGTAGACCCTGAACCACCAGCCACCTTCAAAGACGCAACAACCGTAGCGCTATTGCTTAAAGAAAAGCTTGACAACTTGGGATTAGAATCCTGCGTGAAAACTTCAGGAAAAAAGGGGCTTCACGTCCTAATCCCCATCGTTCCAGAATACGCTTTCCGAGAAACCAGAACTTTCGTCCACAAAATCGGGCAGAAACTAGCCAAAGAACATCCACTCGTGGTTTCCGAACTCACAGAAACCAAAAAGCCAGGGAAAGTCTTCGTGGATTACCTTCAAAACTCACATGGGCGAACTATGGCATGTCCATACAGTTTGAGAGCTTTACCTGAAGCCACCGTTTCAACGCCGTTGAAGTGGAGTGAAGTCGAGAAAGGAATAAAGCCAACCGAACTCAATATCTTCAGCGTAATCAAACGGGAAAAAGACCCGTGGAAAAGAATTTTAGAGAACAAACAGAAACTGAAGTGATTTAGTATGGGAAAGGGATCGCAAGTTAATGTTCCAAGAAGACCCATCTGGACAGGAAACCTCACAATCGGCTTAGTCAACGTTCCCATAAAACTGTACCCTATGATTTACGACCGAGGAATCTCCTTCCGATTCTTACATAAAAATGACGGTCATCCACTGAAATACCAAAAAGTCTGCACCAAAGACCAGAGAGTCATTCCGTGGCAAGAAGTCGCAAAAGGCTACGAAATCGCCAAAAACGAGTACGTTATCTTCGACAAAGAAGAATTAGACGCTGTTAAACCTGAGTCTGACAAGCGCATTCGCCTCGACAAGTTCGTTGACTACTTCTCCGTAGACCCGATTTACTTCGACAGATCCTATGCTTTAATGCCTGATAAAAGCATCGAGGCCTATAGTTTGCTACTGACAGCGTTTGAAAAAAAGGGCAAAGCAGGAGTTGGTAGAATCACATTGCGCACAAAAGAGTACCCTGCGCTGGTGCATGCGTACAAAGGCTCGTTGGTTTTGACAACCCTTAGGTACGCTTACGACGTTGTAGATCCGCAAGGCTTCGAAGAGCTGAGGCAGCTTAAGGCGCCTGAAAAAGTAGAGCTTGATATAGCTGTGAAAATTGTCGCTGATCTTTCAGGGGAATTTGACATAACGGAGTATCAAGACCGCTACAAGCAGAAAGTTGAGGAACTTATCAAGAAGAAGCTGAAAGGCGAAACCGTAGTTGTGGAGAAGCCTGCGGAGGAAGAAGTCAAAGGACTTATGGTAGCGCTTAGAGACACGCTTAAACAGCTGGAAAAGAAATGACACGCAGCCACACCTACAAGCCCATGCTTGCACGGCTTGCCCCGCAACCTTTTTCGGGAAAAGACTGGCTGTTCGAAATTAAATGGGATGGTTTCCGAGCCATAGCCTACATTAACCAAGTGTTAAGCCTGAGAAGCCGCAAACAGAAAGAGTTGAAATATAATTTTCCCGAGCTAGAAGAGCTGACTCAGCTAACGCACAACGTGGTTCTTGACGGCGAAATTGTGTTGGTGAAAGAGGGCAAACCAGATTTTCAGGCGTTGCTGGAAAGAGGACAAGCTGCTTCACACGTTGAAATCGTGGTTCAGGCGAAGCGTTCTCCTGTTGTGTACGTGGTTTTCGACATCTTGGAGAAAGACGGTGTTTCGCTTGCTGATTTGCCTTTGATCGAGAGAAAAAGTATCTTGAAGGATTCCGTGAAGGAGGGAAATCATGTGGTGCTTTCGGATTTTGTAGAAGCGAAAGGCGAAGACTATTACTGTGTGGCGTTGGAAAAAGGTTTAGAAGGGGTTGTGGCGAAGAGAAAAGACAGCGTTTATGAATCAGGTGCTAGAAGCTACAGCTGGTTGAAGATCAAAAAGCTGCGAAGCTGTGACTGTGTGATTTTCGGGTACACGAAAGGTTCTGGTGGCAGGTCAGAGAGTTTTGGTGCGTTGCTCCTGGGTCTTTATGATGGTGAGAGGCCTGTTTATGTGGGCAAGGTTGGAACGGGTTTTTCGCAAGCGTTGCTGCAGACGCTTTCTGCGAGGTTCAAGCAGTTGGAGACAGGGAAAGTGCCTTTTGAGCCAGATATTCCTGATGAGATTACGTGGCTTGAGCCTGAGCTGGTTTGCGAGGTAGGTTATCAGGTGGTTACGCGTGACATGCGGCTGCGGCTGCCGCGTTTCATCGGTTTACGGGAAGATAAGCTGCCTTCGGAGTGTACTCTGGACCAGATCCTGGAGGATGGGTTGGAATCGTATCGTTTAAAACGGGACTTCAGCGTCACTACGGAGCCTGTGGGTGGTGGAGAAAAGGGTCGTGGCGGGATTTTTGTGGTTCAGGAGCATCACTCTCGAAGGTTGCATTATGATTTGAGGTTGGAGAAAGACGGTGTTTTGAAGAGTTGGGCTGTGCCGAAAGGCATTCCTTCGGACCCTAGTGAGAAGCGGTTGGCAGTTGCAACTGAGGATCATCCGCTTGGCTACGCTGTTTTTGAGGGGGTGATTCCGAAGGGTCAGTATGGTGCTGGTACGGTGAAAATCTGGGATAAAGGGGTTTATGAGGCGAAGGTTTGGGATGAGAAGATGATAGAGTTCACGGTTCAGGGTGAGAAGCTTGAGGGGCGTTATGTTCTGGTGAGGCTGAAGAAAGCTGGAGAGAAAAGCTGGCTGCTGCTTAAGGGGAAAGAAAAACGTGAGTAAGCTTCACGTGGGCACGATGGGTTGGAGCTACGCTATCTGGAAAGACAACTTCTACCCGGAAGGCTTGGCGGCAAAAGATTTTCTGGCTTACTACGCGAAGCATTTCAGTACGGTTGAGGTTGACAGCACCTTCTACAGAATTCCCAAAACCCAGAGCGTGACGGACTGGAAAGCACAAACACCTGCAGACTTCGTGTTTTCGCTAAAGTTTCCTAGGGTTATAACCCACGTGAAAATGCTGGAGAACTGTGAGGAAGAAACCAGCGTCTTTCTGGAACGCGTTGCCCTGCTTGAAGAGAAGCTCGCTGCTTTGTTGCTTCAGTTTCCATACCATTTCGGAACCAAACAGGTTCCTCTGTTGCGCGATTTTCTGCCAACCTTGCCTAATAAGCATCGTTATGTGGTGGAGGTTAGGAACCGTAAGCTGCTGAGCCGCGATTTTTACTCGGTTCTCAGGGACCATGATGTGGCGTTGGCTTGGGCTGACAGCCCTTTCATGCCGCAGATCAGCGAAGTAACTTCTGACTTCATCTACGTGCGGTGGATAGGAGACCGAAGACGTGTTGAAGGCACTCTGGGCAGGATGGAGGTGGATAGGAAAACGCAGATAAACGCTTGGGCGGATAAGCTTAAGCCTTTTCTGGAGGAGGGAACGAAGATTTTCGGATATTTCAGCAAGTACTATTCGGGAAATCCTCCGTCAGATGCTAAAGAGCTGCTGAGCATCATTGGTGCTGATTTGTGAAGTTTTTCTCTACCCCATCTATCTTGCCGGTGTTTGTGTTTTGCACCCTGTTTGTTGTTTTTATTGTGTAGCGACTATTTCCCATGTCTCTTTCTATCCTAAAAAGTTGCAGACTGCCTGAAAAGGCGTGAAATGTATTGACGCGTCGCGGAAAGTTCTGTGAGCCTCGTTATTTGGAGCTCCACTGGCACTGGGCAAGTTAATCGGAGCACTCTATAGCCCAATTATAAATAGAAACTATTTAAGGGAAGAGCGAATTTGGCTTTGGGATGAATCTGAAGGTGTACGAAGATGGATATTGAAGGGCTGTTTGAGTTGGCAAAGCCGTACTTAGAGAAAAACGACTTTGGAATGGCTCACACAAGAAGAGTTTTTGACATCGCCCAAGAAAACTTCGCTGTTCCGTCAGAGTTGCAGGAGCTAACTTTCGCTTCAATAATCTTGCATGATATAGGCGGAAGCTGCATTAGGGATCAATATGAGAGGGGTCCCGAAATTGCCGCATCTATCCTCAAGCAGCTCGGATGCGATGCAAGTTTCATTCAAGAAGTTTGCCGCATCATAGGCACTCACCATGATCATCCAGACAATCCTTCTCTGCCTTTTCGGGTTCTTTATGACGCGGACAAGCTGGTTATGTTTTCTCCAGAAGAGTTCCCCTACTACAATTCTAGGGCAGGGTTTGATTGGGAAAAAATTGTGGACTTAATATATTCCGAGCGCGCTAAGCCTTTAGCCGAGGAATTGTTAAAGCAGAGAAGAAACGAAGCTTAAATTGAGCCATTTTCCCTTCTTTTTTGGGAATTGGTGGGTTATGGAAAATTTTATAAGGCTGTGTAAAAAAGTACACAACATTGAAAAAACTTCAGTGACGGTGTTTAGCCGTGAGCGAACTAAGCCAAGTCAGTATGAGAACAAAAATTGTTGCGTCTGTGGCAATTTTTTCCGCCCTTTATGGAGTGATACGGCTTGTGCCTTTGGGACCGATGATAGGTCTTTCAACTTCATTTTCAGTTGCGGATAGTCTCGCCCCGTTATATGGCATAATATTGGGACCCTTTACAGGCGGAGTAAGCGTAGTTTTAGGTACGTTCTTGGCAATGGCTTTGGGCAAGGCTCCTGTCTTTTTGGGCTTAGACTTCCTTCCAGCACTGGTTAATGCTGTTGCCTTAGGCTTAATAGTTAAGCGCAGGTGGAAACCTGTGGTGGTACTTAACGTGGCTTTACTCGTGGTTTTCCTTCTAAGCCCTTATTCCTTGTTACTAGTTGAAGTTCCTCTTGGTGATAGCGCTTTCGTTTTTCCCTTTGTCTGGCTACATGTAGTAGCCTTGATAGTGCTTATTTCACCATTACGCTCCAAAGCAGTTTCTTGGATTGATACTCTTAGGGCAACTTACTTGCCATGGGGCTTAGCTATTGTGGCTTTCATCGGAACAATGATGCAACATCTCACAGGAAACCTCGTTTTCGAACTCACATGGGGTCAACCCATCGGCGGATTAACCGCTGAAGGCTTTCACGGAATTTGGACAGCTGCCTTCTTCGTTTACCCAATTGAACGAGCCGTATTGATCCTTATCACAGTCTTGGTGGGTACGCCATTAGTCAGAATTCTCAAGAAAACTTTGTTTGCAAATCATAATTCCAACACTGCCAAACACAATTAAGTATTTGATAGTGGCCCCTTGAACAACGTTCGGTCTTGGATATACTCTTTACCTGTTTTAAGCGCAACCTCAGCTTTTGCCAATTCGCTACCCAAATAAGCCGCGTGGTCAAGCTTTGTCACCAACCCCATCTCTAGTGTTTTGGCATACACCGCTTCAGCAGTTTCACCTTTAACGATGTTACTCGGCTTATCGGCTTCAGCCGTGGCAAAGTGAAGGGCAACAATGTTCTCCGCGTTGCGGTCTACGGCAATCCTGAACACACCCTGCGGGTCCACAGTCGCAGGCTCGGATTCTTCATCAGCCGCGGTCACTTGTACACCAGCTTCAAGCCTCTCATCATACGCTTCTTCATGCTTCCGCTTATCCTTCAAAACCAGCAGATCAAAACCCAAATCCTTCGGAACCGAACCCCGCTTCTTGGCCAAAAACATCATCTTAGCCGCAACAGCTTCTTCCCTAACGGTTCCTTGCGCCTTGCTGCTTTTCTCCGTCGCCAACAGCATGCTCGCGTTCACTTCAGACGACAGCCGCGCAAGCAAAGCGTTTACCCCAACTGAATCCGCATCGAAAAGCTCAGTAACGTTGGAAACGCCCACGAAAAGCGGCACATCTGGATGCTTAACCCCGAAGTCGCGGAAAGCAACCATGGACTCCAGCACGTTAGAGGGCTCAAGAATAAGGTCTGCCATAAGCCGCTTCATTCCCAAGCGCTTCGCTTTCTCCATGATTTGTTCGAGAAAGCGGATGCGGTCTTCAGCCTTCGTAGGAAATATGCCTTCGCGCTGGTTTGTGGGAATAGCTACCGCCGCTACATCAGCAGCAAAGCGGGCTATCTGCTCAACATTTCCAGCGTCCACGCTCAATATAAGGTCTGCTCCGGCCGCAATCGCCTCTATAATCTCATCCGGGTTAAGCGTGTCAATGCTGACTGGCACGTTCACAACACTTTTAACGGCTTCAACAGCGCGTTTCGCGTCTGAAGGTCTGATTTCGCCCGCTACCATGCCCACGTCGATTAGGTCAGCGCCCATCTCCACGAAGTGCTTCGCCAACCTCTGAATCTCATCGATGGGCATTAGCGCAGCGTCAACTATTTCCGCCAGCACACGCATAGGAAAATCCCTGCCCACCGCCAGCCCCCCGACCAGGATGTTGCCCGGCTTTTTTAACAAGGCCTCTCTGTTCTTCTCAACCGCGTCCAGTTCTCGCAGAGCTTTTTGCCGTAGTTCCTTCCTGAGGAGATCACACGCAGGCGTCAGCGTGGAAAACTCAACGCGACCAATGGCGTCAAGTACTGTGGGCAGATCAGCTGCGTACTTTGAACCCTTAAATGTTGGGATTCCTATGACGTCCGCGATGACAGATGTGTCGCCTCTTATAAGTCCTGGGACCAAAATTATATCGAAGTCGCCGACGTGTTCTTCTTTTGTGGCTTGGGCGATTTGCTGTGGGCTGAGCAACGCGGCCACTGGAACCTTTAAAGCGAGAACTTTAGTTTCCACGTTGCTTTCTTTGGCGTAATGTTCAACAGCTTTTTCCGCGAGTAAACCCGTTATCAGGAGAACTTTCAAATTGCGCACCGGCTATTACCTGGTGACTTTGATGTAGGCACCTCGGTTGTTTGCTTTTGCAGTGAAAACTTGTCCTCCCACGTCTTGGCTAAGGAAAGCTTGTACCTTCACTCTGATTTTCTCTGCTTGCTCTTTCGTGGTTAACCCGTAAAACGCTGGTCCCCAAGAGCTCTGCCCTGCGCCGTACACGCCAAGCTCCTGAAAAAGCGCTATACCTTCTGTGGCTGCTGTGCTGGAATAGATTCCTCCCTGCACCTTGGCGAAGTAATCTCCGATGGTAATTTGAATATCTGTTAACGCTTCTCCGAACCCTTTGATGTCGCCTTCAACCAACGAGGGCAGAAGCTTCATCATCGTTAAACGGCACATCCTGCCGGCCTCCTCAGCAGTCATGGGCGTCAGCGCTCCGAACGCGGCGTTTTCCTCTTTTTTCGCCAATCCCTTTTTTACGTTCGGAATCGCTACCACGAAACTCCAGTCGTGGGGGAATGGTTGCCTTAAAATTGTTGTGGGAAAACCGTTTTTGCTTTTTCCTCCGTCAACTACGAATCCGCCTTGCTCGAAGATTGTTGTGCCTACGCTTGTTCGCTGTCCGCGTCCCATGGCTTCTGCGAGCGCTTGAGTTGAGGCGTTGACATTGAACAGTTTGGAAAGTGCCGTGGCTACGGCTAAGGCAAGCTGGGTTCCAGAGCCCAAGCCTGTGTGTTCTGGGATTGCCTGCTTGACGTTTATGCTGGCGCGTGCCTTTACGCCATAAGTTACAAAGAAACGGTTGGCCAACGCTTTTGTCCGCTCATTTCTCTCGCCTGCCACGGTTAACTTCTCTGACGGCTGAGCTTCAAGAACCACCTTTGGGCGGTCAATTCCTACGCCTAATCCTCCGAAAAGTCGTCCTAAATCACCGTTTAAGTCTATTAATCCTAAATGAAGCCGTGCAGGAGTTTTAACGTAGACTTTCACTCTTAGCCCTCCACGATTCAACGCGTTTGTTTAAGTCTTTCATGATTTCAGAGAAGCATGAGTGAGGAGCCACACGATTTACTACATCATCGCACTGTCTAATCGTTTCTATCAACTTTAAGGCTTGCTCTCGTTTCTGCCTATCTGCATGTGCAATGAAGGTTTTAACACGTGTTGCGTGAGTGACGGCTTCGATGGTGGCGAACAAGGCGCGACAATACGCTTTTGGCAAAGTGGCTGACGCCTCGATACGTTTAACGTCGCAAAAGACTTCTGCTCTCTCAGCATCAATCGGCGCTATGTCCCCAACGGCAACTTCTACGTACGCTTCCGCCGCACGAAACCTCGGTGCGTCAACGGTCTCAGCCTTCTCAAACCATTCCAGTGGCTGCCTACCGTTCAGGTTGCCTTCCTTAAACGCTGTCCTGTAAAACACCTCTGCGTCAGAAGTCACGTTCACCACTGCACATCTTTTTGATTGGAGATTCTTGTAAGTCAGCGATGAAGTGTAAATCTTAAGGACTATGCGCTGTAGGCCTGTCATAATGGCGCCCATGGGTGCGGCGTTCGGTTGCCCATCCACGTTGTAAGTAGAGACTACGGTCTCAACAATTACGCCTTCGGAGAAGCCTAAATCGGTTAGTTCAGTCATGAAAACGTCTCCAAAACTTCGGCTATAAGGCTGGAAACGTGGAAACTAACGAGTACGATTGCTGTTAACAGGCGCTTCATGCTTCATTCGAATGTAACTTTTTACAGTCGGTTAATAAACTTTGCCGCTGCCCTAGGGGCGTCATCTTTCTTCTTCTGATTTCATGTTAACCGTTTCTTTGCGTATGACTACGTAGGGTTCCTCTTTTTTCCTTTTGAGGTAAACGATAAGCGCGATTAAGCTTCCAACCGCAACTACGCACATGAACATTACAACTCTGTAGCTGTTTACCGCACCTTCTGAAACATCATAATTTTCTTGTAGATCGGCAAGTTGGGTCTTCAAGTTATTATACGTCTGGTTAAGCACAAAGTAACCCGCTTCGAGTACGTCGTTGTCTGCTTGCAAGCTGTAATAGGTGGAATTCAATTCTTTGTAAACCAACTGCAAATCACCGAGATCGTCAAGATTTGATTCGTATGTAGCGTCTAAGGTTTCATAATCCCCTAAGAGGCTATTGTACTGCGCGACTTGGCTATCGTACTTCGTGACTTGGCTGTTGTAGTCTGCTGTTAGCTGGTTGTGTTTGCTGAGAAGTGTGGTGTAATTAGCGAAAAGAGTGCTGTAATTAGCCGATAACTCGTCATTATCATCCAGCAGTGTGGTGTAGTCTGCTACTAGCTGGTTGTATTCGTTTTGAAGTGTTGTATAACTAGCGAACAAATCGTTATAATCGTTGTTCAGTGCTTCGTAATCTGCTTGGAGGCCAGTGTAGTTCGCCAGCATCTCATTGTATAGGCTCTGCATTTCACCAAAAGTCAATTCGCTAACGTGGGTTGTAAAGAATATCGTCGATAAGTAATCGGTACCTTGAGTTGTGTTAACATAAATAAAACATTGCAGCGTTCCATTCACGTTTGAAGACAATTGAAAATTTATTTCTTCCGTGAGAACCGCATTTTCTGATAGCACTCTATTGGAAAGGGACCAACTTGTAGCCTCCTGCCAAATTGAGTTCACTGGGGCTTTGATGACTAATGTTAAATTATACAGGGTGAGTGCAGTATTTGCCTTTAAAGTTGCGTTATGCCATATGCTTTCTCCTGGATGCGCTTCCTTTGGAAACATCAAATCAATTGTAACGCCCTCACCGCGAATTGACGCAGTGTTTTCAGACAACGCTTTCACACTGCAGAGTAATGCGGCGAACAAGAGTAGCACAGTGAAGAAGCAAGATGCTTTTTTAGCGCACATTGGACTTCTAATAAACAACTACTCCAAAAGCCTATTTATCGTTAACTAATCACGAATCAATATCCAACGCGAAAACAACGTACGTTTGTTATACTTTTCATGAAGCAACCGTGCCTAGCCTTCTCTTTTGCGGAGTACCACCGCCAATATTATGATTATGACTGTTGGTACTGTTACCAGCGTGATTACCGTTAGCCTCATGAGCAATTGTTCACCTGAAATGGTAGATTTAAACGTCACCTCCTGGTTTACGTCCGCAAAATGCACCGTAACAGATCCCGACTCGGGTGAAGCCTTAAAACCCGTTTGCGAAGTTATAGAGAAGTTGTAGACACCGTTCGGCACGTCGAACACGATGGCATCTGAAGTGGAGCTCCGCGTCTCCGTGTTCAAAGTCACGTTCCAGCTGGTTCCTGAAGGCAACCCCGTAGCCTTGAAGGTAACAAAGTATGTCTGCTCACTGGACGAAGCGCCAAAAGCGTAAACATGATGGTCGTATGAGCCTGCGTAGACTATGCCGTTGGTCACTGCGGGTGAAGAAACCACCATCGCACCCGTCATGTAGCGCCAGACAACCCCTCCTGTTTCAGCGTCCAGCGCGTAAACCCTGCCGTCATACGAGCCCACAATCACAATACCGTGTGCCACAGCTGGCGAGGAGGCTACATCGCCACCTGTTTTGTGACTCCATATAAGAGTGCCGTCGGAAGCGTCCAGCGCGTAAACCTTGTCATCCCCCGAACCCACATAAACCACTCCATCAGCTACCGCAGGCGAAGAGGCTACACTTCCACCCGTTGCAAAATTCCATATTACAATGCCACTTGAAGCGTCTAAAGCGTAAAGTTTGCCATCATATGAGCCTACGTAGACTATGCCGTTTACCACCGCTGGCGAAGACACAACAAAATCACCCGTCATGTAACTCCAGAGTAACGCGCCGTTGGTAGCGTTCAAAGCGTAAATGTTATGATCAATTGAACCTACATAGACCACTCCATCAGCGACGGCTGGCGAAGATACATGAATCTGGTCCCCAGTCGTGTAATTCCACACCAAAGCGCCTGTTTCAGCGTTTAAAGCGTAAACCTCGAAGTCCTCCGAACCCACGTACACCATACCATTCGCTACCGCAGGCGAAGACACCACAGGAGCATCTGTTATGAACTTCCACTCAAGTGCGCCGTCTTTGGCGTTTAGGGCGTAGACTTTGCCGTCATATGAACCCACATACACCACGCCGCCAGCAACCGCTGGTGAAGACAGCATAACCATATCTCCGGTCTTGTAGCTCCACACAACAGCGCTTGAAAACTCATCCAACGGAACCGTGCCAGCAAATGCGTCCAAAGCGTACACTTTACCATCGAACGAACCCACGTAAACCCTGTCTCCAACAACTGCAGGAGACGAATCCACCACGCCACCAGTCCTGTATTCCCAGACAAGAGCACCTTCAGAGGCGTCGAGCGCATACGCTTTGCCATCCCATGAACCCACATAAACTTTGCCATCTGCAACCGCTGGCTTAGAAACCACCATATCCCCTGTTGTGAAACTCCACAAATAAGCCCCAGTCGAAGCGTTTAGGGCGTAGACTTTGCCGTCGTTCGAGCCTACATAGACCGCGCCATCAGCCACAGTGGGCGAGGACGCCACGTCGGCTCCTGTCGTGTAGCTCCACAGGAATGCGCCGTCTTTGGCGTTTAGGGCGTAGACTTTGCTGTCATATGAACCCACGTACACCACACTATTCGCTACCACAGGCGAAGAAAAAACGGGACCACCTGTCGTATAGTTCCATATGACAGCTCCGCTGGAAGCGGAAAGCGCGTATATCTTGCTGTCGTCAGAACCAACATAAACCATTCCGTTTGCCACGGCCGGCGTAGACACCACAATATCTCCTGTTACATAATTCCATACCAAGTCGCCGTTGGTGGCGTTCAGAGCGTACACGTTATTGTCAATCGAGCCGACGTAGACCACGCCGTCGGCAAAAACTGGCGCAGATAACATAATCATATCGCCTGTCTTATACTCCCAGATCCAGGCACCCGTGGAAGCGTTTAGCGCGTAAACCTTACAGTCCTCTGAAGCCACATAGACCACCCCATCAGACACCGTGGGGGCAGAATCAACGTAGAAACCTGTTGTGTAGTTCCACACGAGAGTGCCCCTTTCAGCGTTCAGAGCGTACACGTTATTGTCCTCAGAACCGAAATAGACTATGCCCTCAGCTACGGTAGCAGGCGACAAAACGTTATTACCTGTCGTATACGCCCAGACAATCGCGCCGTCCGTAGCATTTAGCGCGTAAAAACGATCGTCGTATGAGCCTACGTAAACCACGCCGCCCGCCACGAGGGGAGACCCCACTGGTCCACCAGTGTTGAATATCCACGCAGTTTGATTTGTAATAGGCACGATTGAGTCTGAGCTACCTGTGTGAGCCAAGTCGTGATGGAACATAGACCACCCTCCCCCCTCAGAATTTACTCCCGAAGTAGCCGTGGACTCGGCTTCTCCATAAAAAGAACTGCCTGAAAAAACCGCGATTAAAAACAAAAGCGTTAAAGCTAAGCAAATAAAAGCTTTCTTTGTTCCATTAACCTTTTTCCGGAACGTTTGCTCTGCAGATGAGACCTGAAGTGAATCAAGATACACAACTTCCTACCTATCATAAATAGTTCAGCGATTAAATAAAAGGATTGTTTTTCTTCTTGAGATACGTTTTTAAGCATTGCACCAAGCATTTTCTTGGCTGAGGCTTATGTTTTTCAGGCAAGTTCAGCAGCACGGAGATAACTTCTCATACATAATAGCAGACGACAACACACGAGAAGCGGCTGTTATCGACCCAAGTTTCAACTCGGGCGAAATAATCCGCATTCTAAAGGCTGAAAACCTGAAACTGAAATACGTCATTAACACGCACGGTCACTCCGACCACACCGCTGGCAACCAAGAACTGCGCTCAGCTTTCGGTTCAAAGATAGTTACCCACAAGCTTTCAAAGATCAATGCCGATGTAAAAGTAGATGATGGCAACATTATCCGCATAGGCAGCATTCCAGTGACAGTCATCCACACACCGGGACACACTCCCGACAGCATGTGCCTACTACTAGACAACAGGAAGCTGCTAACAGGCGACACGCTTTTTGTACGCGAATGCGGCAGAACAGACATGCCCGGCGGTAACTCCAAAGACATGTTCAACAGTCTCTTCAATAAAATCCTAAAACTTGATGATGACGTGGAAGTGTATCCTGGACATGATTACGGGTCAAGGTCTTCTTCCACAATAGGCGATGAACGTCGCTCAAATTACACTTTAGAACCCAGAAGCCTCGCGGAGTTCATAGAGTTCATGAACGAGCCCACACCGTAAAGCCCCTTAGAACTTAGAAAGAATTTATGGAAGGCGCAATCACTAAGCTGCACTGTTCCATAATCCAGACTATTTAGAAGAATAAACGTGATGGCTTCGTCCTGCTTTTTTGGTTCAAACAAAGTTATTTTAGACTGCAAGCCTGTATATGGTCGCAAAAACCCAATCTGCTTCTCACGTAGCATTTTGATTTTTTAAAGGTAGTAGCAAATCTAGTATGGAACCACCAGCTTATTAGGTACAACAATTCATTAAATTTAAGGGTTAATCTCTGAATAAAGTACTTTCCAATTCACCTTCAATTATCCTTAATTCAAAATATAGATTGATTATACAAAAATTTTTTATTTTAAATAGATTAAAGTACAGAGCCGTTAAATACGAATACAAAATACTGATTACGAAACAAGAATTAACAAGGTTCTAATATTGATGCTGCCCATCGTTTTGCAAGGCAATACTGCCAATTTGTTGGATAAAGAAAAATTTAAACAGATTAAAAAGATAGCCCTGCGTAACTGCCTTTGGCCCAGCGTTCTGCAAAGAACAAACAAAGGTCTTATCGATTTGACGGCCAAGTCCGAAGCGTGCGCGTGCACTGTAACTTCGCCCAAGAGCCTCTCTATCCTTGCAAAGAGATTTGAAGAAGAATTGACTAGCGGAATTTCAAGAATTTTGGGAAGTATTCCCTTCTTTTTTGCTCGCAGATTCAGTTTACTTGCTCACCGCAGGAGCAGTATTTCTGCAAAGAAAAAGGCACGTGATTCATCCTTTCTTCGCTTTACTACTGCAAACAATATTAATATCTCTCGATATTCAAAATATAGCAAATTTCATCCGAGGATGTGTTTACAGTGGTAATAGATGTGCCCCTAATAATTCTTATAGGAATTTCTCTAACGGTTTTTCTGTGGGCATTTTACAATGTGCCGATTCTTGTTGCTGGTGTCAAAAATTTATATAAAAATCGGCACAAACCGCAACGAAAACGTACTTCCCAAGAGTTTTTGCCCACTTTTTCAATAATCATACCGGTTAAAAATGAAGAAAAAGTAATAAATAGACTGTTGTCTTCACTCTCGAGCTTAAAATATCCTGCAGACAAAGTCGAAATAGTGGTCGTTGAAGACGGATCTACTGATAATACTTGGAAGATATGCAAGGATTATGCAATAAAACATGATAACGTAAGCATTCTGCATCGCTCCTTTTCAAACGGAAAGCCTTCAGCGCTAAATTATGGTTTCATTCACTCAAAAGGTGACATAATTGCGATATTTGATGCAGATAATATTCCCGATACTAACATATTGGACACAGTGTGTGCGTATTTTGAAGATACAAGCATCGCGGCTGTACAGGGAAAGACTCTTTCAATTAATCCTAAAGAAAATATGCTTACCCAATTCATTTCTTACGAAACAGCCGTTTATGGAGAGGTTTATCTTCGGGGGAAGGATGTCTTGAATTTGTTTGTTCATCTGATGGGAAGTTGTCAATTTGTACGTCGTAGCGTTCTAGAAGAACTATCGGGCTTCAATGAAAATGTACTGTCTGAAGACATAGAACTTTCCGCTAGATTGACGAAGAATAACCATAAAATTAGGTACGCTTCAGATGTAGTTGCTTGGCAAGAAAGTCCTTCAAATGTTAAAACATTGTTTAAGCAACGCACTAGATGGTTCCGAGGCGTTACGGAATTAGCTTTTAAATATGGCAAATTAATGGCTAAACCAAACTGGAAAAACTTGGACGCAGAGGCAACACTTTTTGCTCCTTTTATATTGATAGCTTCATTACTGCCCTACATAGTGGGTTTCTACGCTATTCTGGCAGTTCCTTTTGATGTTCTGTGGGGTTATGCAGTTCTATTTGCCACAGTAACCACTACTCTTACACTGCTCCTCTGTGGTTTTGCCCTCATTTACGTTACAAAACCCAGAAAAGCTAAAAACATTCTTTGGCTACCGTTTGTCTACTTCTATTGGAGTTTTCAAGCATTCATTGCATTGTACGCTGTTGTTCTAATTGCGCTCCGAAGACCGAAGAAGTGGACCAAAACTGTTAAATCGGGAATTGTTACAACCTCTTCCATGAATTCCTTTCCTATGCCAGATAGTAATAACTCAGAAAATAATAATGGTGTTGCATAATGGTATCAGTTGAACCCTTTATAATTGAAAATACCCTTCAAGTTTGTGAGGGTTCCACTGAATCATCTTTCCTCGACAAAAAATTGGTTGTTGTACTAACAGCTTATGATGATGAAGACCCTATTGCTGGTGCGGTTAACGAGTTTCTATCTCAGAAAAATGTTGTAAAAGTCATTGTCATTGATAATAATAGTGGAGATGCAACTGCAAAATGTGCAAAGATCGCTGGCGCTAAGGTTGTTAGGGAGTACAATCAAGGTTATGGGTATGCTTGTATTCGCGGGTTGAAAGAAGCCTTGCGTTATGAGGATGCTGATTTAGTTGTTTTAGCGGAGGGTGATATGACTTTTAGAGGTAGAGATGTTTGGAAATTACTGCCGTATACGGACGATGTGGATATGGTGGTTGGTAGTAGAGCGCATATGTCTTTGATTGATCCTGACTCTCAAATGGATTGGTTTTATTTGTGGGGTAATTTATTTCTGGCGAAGCTCTTGCAATTCAGGTTTTTTAATTTAAAATTTTTGGGAAAGGTTCGTTTCACGGACGTTGGTTGCACTCTGAGAGCTATTAGAAGAGACGCCCTTATGCGAATAATTTCTGATCTTCATGTTGGGGACCATCACTTTTCACCTCATATGATTAAAGTAGCCTTAAAAAAGGGGTTAAAGGTGATTGAGGTACCGGTAACTCTTAGGAAAAGGGTTGGCTATTCTAAAGGAGCTGGTGGAAATAGGCGTTTGGCCATGAAAGTTGGATTAAAAATGCTATGGCATATACTTAAAGGCTAATTATACTTGGTGCAGCCAAAAGTTGCGTTTTTTGTTTTTGGTCTATAGAGATTTTAAGAATCCAAATGCGGTAGGCGGAGATTTTTATCTCTGGGAACTAGCGCGAGGTTTAGCCAAGTTAGGCAATAAAGTGACCCTTCTATGTAGTAGTTTTCAAGGTGCAAAGTCATCGGAAATTATTGAAGGGGTTGAGATTAATAGAATAAATAGCGTCTGGAGATTACCTCTAAGAATCTTTAATGAATATTTGAAAAAGCTAAAAGGTAATTTTAATGTCATCGTAGAGGAAGCTATCGGCGGTCAGCGACTTCCTTACCTTAGCACAATGTACGTGAAGGAACCTCTGGTTGCAGTGTGGCATCAAAGACACAACAAGGTTTTCCGCGAACAATACCCACTTCCAATAGCAATTCTTCTTTCTCTATTTGAGTTTTTTCAAGCTAGACTCTATAGAAACCGAACCATTGTAACGCCATCTGAGGGCGCCAAAGAAAAACTCATGTCACTGGGGTTCAAATATGAGAAACTCAAGGTCGTTTATGATGGAGTTGATAGTATATTTGACAGCCCCGAAACGAAAAGCGCCAGAGAAAATGTTTTGGTCTACTTAGGAAAATTGCGGAGGTACAAGCGTCCTGATCATGCAATCCTAGCTCTTGTACAGGTTCTCAAGCGCGCTAAAAAACCTTGCAAACTAATCATTGCTGGGAAAGCTAGTGAAATTGATCGAGGTTACATTGACTGGCTACGTAACCTCGCTGAACGGCTCAATGTTGGTGACTTAGTTGAATTTAGAATAAATATCTCCGAAAAGGAAAAGCTGAAATTATTAGAAAAGGCTCGGTTGTTAGTTCAGCCTTCTCCGGTAGAAGGTTTCAGCATAGTGGTAGCTGAGGCAAATAGGTGTGGCACGCCTGTAGTTGCCAGTGATGGCGTTCCTAGAGATGTTGTAATCAACGGCTTAAATGGTCTTGTTTATCGTTTCGGTGATATAGACGCCTTGGCTATGAATATCGTTCGGTTAATAGATGACGATGTTCTTTGGGATAAGATGTCTAAAGATGCGCATCAATGGTCGCAACAATTTACTTGGGAAAACTCTGTTGCTGAATTCCTTAAAGTCTTAATACAAACAGGTCACGAAGAATGAAGAGGTTAATATAATGGCTGTTCCGGGCCAACAATTATCTTGGTCAGCCTATTACGAGGCTGCAAGCAATGCCTCCTGGTTAGATGTGTTTGCTAGCGCAATATACAATGAAAGGTATCTCGCTCAGATAATTAAAACCAAACCATATTCTATTTTGGAAGTGGGAACAGCAAGGGGTTTACATGCGATAACCCTTTCTTACATTGTCCCGAGAGTCGTTGGTATAGATGCTGACAAACACTTGATCAAGATAGCGAACTGCTTAAACGCCAAATTTAAGGGAAAGGTCCAATTCCTGAAAATGGACGCATTCAATACAAGTTTCACCCGGAATTCATTCGATCTCTGCTGCTCACAGGGTTTTTTTGAGCATTTCTCTGATTCTGACATTTTGTCTTTGCTCGAAGAGCAGCTACGTGTAGCCCAAATAGTGATTTTTTCGGTTCCAAGCTTTTACTATCCCAAAAGAAATGTTGGCAATGAACGCCTTATGAAGCGTCAGCAATGGGAAAAGCTTATGGGTCGCTTTCGCGTTGATGCTTTCTATTATGGTCCAAACATAGACACATCTGGTGGTCTTGCTGGTAGCTTGAAGCCAAATTTAATCAAAAAAATGTTGACAGCACCTAGAAAGGCTCAAATATGTTTCACGGTGAGAAAAAGATGAGATATGGGCTGGAAAAACTTCGGCAATTTTTGAATATTAAACGCTTGCTTACTATTAGCCTTTCACGAGAGGAATACTGGATTCTCTTGGCAATTGTAGTTTATGCCATAATTTTTTCGTACTTTACTATATTAAGAATGTACGCGCTGTCAGCTTCCGCTTGGGATTTGGGAAATTACAATCAAGCGATATATACAACTCTATTTAACGGCAAATTATTCTATTATACTCCGGATTTGCCAGCAAATCCCAGTGGTAGTTTGTTCGGAGTTCATTTCTCTCCCTCTCTTGTTGTTTTATTTCCAATTTATGTAATTTGCCCAAGAGCTGAGACCCTTCTTGTTCTGCAGTCTTTCATCCTCGGTATTGGTAGTCTGCCAATTTATTGGCTGTCTCGAGACATCCTCGGCTCCAAAAGCTGGGGCTTGGTGTTTGCTTTAACCTATTTGCTGAATTCGGCTCTTTGGGGCATTAATTGGTTCGACTTCCATCCTGAAGCGTTTATTCCCGTTTCAATGCTCCTTATTATCCATTTTTTCTTCAAGCGGTCATGGCGTGGGCTGTTGATTTTCTCCATTTTTGCTTTAGGCATAATGGAACAGGTTTCTGTTCTAATGATTGTACTGAGTTTGTATTTTGTTTATGAATCCAGAAATTATTTTTTCCGTATTAAAAGAAATACTGAAAACAGAAATGCTTTTTTTGCCTCTTTTCTGATTCTTCTTTTGTCTTTGCTTTGGTTATTTATTTCAACAAACGTCATAAAATCACTTAGCCCTGAAAGTCCGCTTCACTTTGGAAAGGTAACATCTTGGGAAATTTTAGGTGCCCCCAATTTCATGCAAATTCCAGCTGCAATCCTTAGCAACCCTTTGCGTGTTATCGATGCGGTCCTTGTTGATGCTACAAACAAATTTTTATATTTAGCTAGCATTTTAGGTGCTTTCGGTTTTCTCAGTATTTTTGCTCCCACAGCAATGCTTCTAACGATTCCTTGGATAGCAGTTGGAATACTTAGCAACAATCCTGCTTATTATACGCTTGGAGTGCAATATCCCGCTTTCATTCTGCCATTTATCGCATTTGCAGCAATAAAAGGCGTCAGTAATCTGAGACTTCTTAAGATTAATCTATATTTCTCTAAATCACAGATTAAATTTCCAGCTAAGATTAAATTTCCAGTTAAATTAAGAAAGGTGGTTCCTCTCTTTTTTGCGTGTTCTTTCTTGGTGCTAAGTAATCCTTTTGCAGGACTGAATATTGCTACTTTTCCATACACTGGTTACGGTTTTCCTTCAATTTCTTCACACGACGAGTCTGCAGTTCGCCTAGTTGAAATGGTGCCATCTAACGCTTCAGTTCTTGTTCCACAACACCTATTTCCTATTGTTTCCAATAGGCTCGACGCGTTTACTCCTCCAGTTTCTGCATTTATGCCTCCCGGCACTTCATTTATTAGCAAGTTGGAAGACCTGATTGAAAGATCTGAATATGTGATTCTCGATATACTAAGCTATGGAGCGGTGGATGCCACGATAATGTCAAGGATTGCAAATAGATATGGTTTAATCGCATCTTTAAATGGAATTATGTTGTTGAAGAGGAACTATGACGGAGATCTTCAATCGTTTGAGCCATACCATCGTGATTTTGCCTATCGCGATCTCGAATTAACAATTAAAGGTGGAAGAGTAATACCCGATCCAGATTCCCTATCTGGATTTGCAATGGAACGAGAAGTGACTAATTCATCTGAATTGGATTTTTGGTGGGGGCCATTCGTAATGTTGCCTCCAGGGAAATATACGGTTAGCTATCGGCTAAAAATGAATAATGCCGACGACAGAGACCTAATTTCACTTCCAATTAACGTTCATAAATTAAAAGTGGTTATTGACCCACATGGTTCTATATCCGATGGTTATTTGCCCATCTTCAATTTCGAAGCTGGACAAAAAATAACTCTTCAAAAAACAGTGGTGAATGGAAAATCCTTAAAACCGAATCAATATACAAACATTTCAATGACTTTCACGGCCGATCAGTTCGGGGCGTACGAGTTCCCTGGGGTGAATGCAGCCAGTGATGCACTATTGGTCATTGACATAATAGCTGTTCAACAAACCGCACCGTCGGGCGTGATTAGCCCAATCGATCTTCAATTTGGGAATTTTTCACCGGTGATCTTCGACTCAAAACATGTATCAAATGTTTTTGCCCTCATGAATTTGATTCCGCAAGACTCATCCTTGGTGATTCAAAATAATTTATATCCACTATATTTAAACTTACTTAATGCCTATCCCCTCCCTTCGACGATATGCAGGGAAGAAATACGCGATTATATGCAATCAATTCCATCTGCAATAGACTTTGTTATGTTTGACTTAAATGTAAATATCACTACAGCTTTTGAAATACTTGCCCAAGAGCATTTACTCGATGATTTTGGTTTTTATGCCTGGGCTCAGGGAAAGATTCTTCTTAAAAGGGGTTATCTAGGAACGCCCCTAATCATAGAGCAAACTTGAATCTACCTAGGAAAGCTTTTTGCGGAAGTATAAATACAAATCATGTTGAGCGTCTAAGCGATTTTATGGTAGACTGCGACATTCCCGATGGTGAAGAGTTGGATAGTTGTCTGTTCATCGTAGTCGCCCATTTCGCTCCAATAGTATATGACAAAATAGGAACCCTGTGCGTCCCCAATTAGGTGGGCTACACCATTGAAGTTTAAGAGTGCTGGTGCTACACGTATTCTTATATCATCCCGTGAGTTAATGATAGCAAATCCTTGAAACTTTTCAGGGACAACGATCATAGCATTCAAAGGAATATGTTCGTTGGTCCAATCAAAAGCTTGCTCTATATCCGCTATATCATCAAAATCAACGCACGACTTTACAAGTCCAGGCGGCATATACGTATAGGCGAGTGGATATCCTACTATGGTTTTTGATGATGCGTAACTAAAAGCAACAATGCCCAACAATAAAATGCCTATTATAAGTTTTCTTGAATGTTTTCCGTTAGTGAATGCTCCCATTCTGTCAAGACCATGCCCAGCGTAAACTGTCAATGGAATCGGTAAGAGAAAAGTCCAGAACCAGTAATAGGACAAAGCATACCAGGGAAAAATCACAATACTGTAAGAAGAAGCCAGAAGCCAAGCTAGCATCGGTAAGAAGACTTTATCCTTAAAAAAACCTTTGAAAGCTAAAGGGATTAACGGAACAACGACATACAATGACAGATTACAGACGTAAGCCAAAATTGTGAAGTAGTCTCCACCAACAAAACGGGGATCACTTAAAAAATAGTTGGTAAAAGCAAAGTTTCCTGTTCCGTTCGGAAGGCTAAGTGGAACAAAATGAGTATCAAATGCTGGGTTCACGAACTGACCATAAAGTTGCCATACGAACAAAGAAGCTGAAGGAACAAGCACAGCCAGAGCAGACCAACCCATCTTCCGTTTCTGGATTAGAACGTTCAATAGCTGAAAAATTACCACGATAAAGAAAAGAATCGCAACAAGTTGATGAGAGAAAACTATTAAGACAGACAAACCCAGAATTAGGAGAGGCTTGGATTTTACCCCTTTTACTAAGTCAAGTTTAATCACTCCTAAGAGAACAAACAAGAGAATCAATCCCAGCTCTTCTCGAAGTTGATCCCACCCTGTCCTCATAACAGCGGGTTGCAGCAAAAACATCAAAGATACGACAAAACTTTTTTTTCCATTCCACCCCAAACCGTGGGACAACATGAAATAAAAAGATACGGTGAATAATCCATAAAAAACTGGTCCCACTGTTTTTAGTAATAAATAGACATCTCCTCCAGTTAATACTCGGATAGACCACAGCAAATAGATAGCCAAAGGAGAGTATGTCCACCCAAAAAGCTTCATTGGAGTTGTACCAGGCAGCGCTAAAACCGAAGGAACATACCCTGCCAACGCGTCAAACCCAACAGGATATACTCCACTTAGAAACTCGGGTATTGCCCTTAAAACAACAGCAAAAGCGAACAAAACAAGAAACTTTGATTTAAGTACCTTAACCAGAAACGAAAAAAAATGCTTGGTGTGTTTTGCCATGTATTTAGCGTTCCATCTCATGTAATCTTAAATTTTTCGGTACAATGTCGTCCCTTTGCACCTCAGTTTTTTCAGATGTAATTATGATACCAGAAAAAGCAATTTCATTTGCTAGAATAGCATAAACTATTTTCGTGAAAGGATCCTCTCAGGTTGAACTCATTCCTTCCAAAACCCAATTTAATCTCCAAAAATAAATTTTGGTAATATAAACATTTGTTTTGGAACATTGTTATACCGACAACCTCATATGTTAGAAAAGAGACAAAGGCTTTCATGAAAGCTGTTGTGCTTAGCGGCGGCAAAGGCACTCGACTTAGACCTTTAACCTTCACCTTGGCCAAACAACTAATCCCCGTTGCCAACAAGCCCATTCTAGGCTACGTTTTGGATCAGATAGAGGAAACAGCAATAAATGATGTAGGCTTGATAATTTCGTCTGAAACAGGAAATTATGTCAAGAACTATATCCTTAACAATGGCTCAAAATGGAACTTCAAAATAGACTTTATACTTCAAGAACCATTAGGTCTTGCTCACGCCGTGAAAACTGCTCGGAGATTTTTAGCGCAAGATTCTTTCGTAATGTGTTTAGGCGATAACTTAACAGGACAGGGAATCAACACTTTGGTCCAAAAATTCCAAAAAGAAAACCTTGATGCGCTAATTCTCCTAAAAGAGGTCGACGAACCATCAAGGTTCGGCATTGCTCAGCTAGACAAAAAAGGCAATATTGTTAAACTGATAGAAAAACCAAAGGCTCCCTTGGGGAACCTAGCTATTATTGGAACTTACCTTTTCTCTAACAAAATTCACAAGGCTATAGAAAGGATAAAGCCTTCATGGCGAGACGAACTTGAAATAACGGATGCGATTCAAGAAATGATCAACATGGGATTCAATGTAAAAGCTGAAATCCTTAATTCGTGGTGGCTGGACACTGGCAAAAAAGACGATATACTATCAGCCAACGCCCAAATTCTGGATGAATATATAAAAAGGGACATTAAAGGGATCTTAAGCAATAGCACAATTGAGGGACGAGTCAAAATCGAAAAAGGAGCAAAAATTGTCGGTAGCACTGTTCGCGGACCCTGTATCATAGGAAAAGACGTACTGATCGATGATTCTTTTGTAGGACCCTACACAAGTATTGGAAACAATTCACAAATTCTCAATTCCACTCTTGAATACTGTGTAATTCTTGAAAACGTAATGATCAAGAATGTAGAGCGCCTTGAAGAAAGCCTCATCGGCAAAAACGCCAAAGTCAGAAAAAGCACGACAAATGGGAGCATAAAGCTTCACATCGGTGATTATTCAGAAGCGGAAGTATAGATAATGTATTCAAGTTAAGAGAATGTTTACTCTGAATTAATAATCATTAAATAATATCACAAGTGACTAGAATTAAAACCACAACAAGAAAGTGAACCTGAAATGTTGACTGGAATAACAGTTAAACCTTTGAAACGCTTTGCGGACGAACGCGGTTTCTTCACAGAGATATTTCGAAACGACTGGAAAGACCTAATTGAAGAAGAAAAAATAGCTCAAGCGAACCTCTCAATATCCTATCCAAATATAGTCAGAGCTTGGCACAAACACGAAAGAGGGCAAATAGATTATTTCATCGTAGTCAAAGGCTCACTGAAAATATGTGCATATGATGACGCTACGCAAGAACTTGACGAGATAGTGTCAACGGGTGAGAACCTGCAAGTTGTCAAAATCCCTGGTCACTACTGGCACGGGTTTAAAGTCGTTGGCAACAAAACAGCTATGCTTGTTTACTTAGTAAACAGACTTTACGATTATACAAAGCCGGACGAACTGCGAAAATCATGGAATGATTCTTCTATAATACCCAAAATCATCAATGGCAAAAAAGACGATTCTCGTGTGAGTAAACCTTGGAATTGGCTTCTTCCACCACATAAGTGAGAGGTAAAAACCTATGAAAATTCTGGTGACAGGCGGCGCTGGCTACATAGGCTCAATACTTACTAGGCTCCTCATAGGAAAAGGGTATGATGTGACCCTTCTAGACCGCTTATACTTCGGAACCGACCCCATAAAAGACATAACAGACCGAATAAAGCTGATTAAAGACGATATACGATGGTTTAACCCTGGCATTCTGAAAGGAATCGATGCTGTCCTAGACCTGGCTTCACTTTCAAACGACCCATGTGGCGAACTTGACCCGCAAAAAACATTGGAAATAAACCACAAAGGACGCGTCAGAGTAGCCAAGCTGTCAAAGAAATACGGCGTCTCCAGATATGTTCTGGCAAGCAGCTGCAGTGTATACGGGTTCCAAGCTAATATCCTCACTGAAGAATCCGCCTTAAATCCTCTGACCACATATGCAAAAGCTAGCGCAAACGCAGAGAAAGAAGTCTTGCCCTTGGCAGACCGAGGCTTCACTGTGACAGTTTTAAGGCAAGCCACCGTGTACGGATACTCGTATAGAATGCGATTTGACCTCGCTATAAATGGAATGGTCTTAGGTCTCTACAAAAATGGTCAACTTAGAATTATGAGAGATGGAAAGCAATGGCGCCCTTTCGTGCATGTCAAAGACACCTCCAATGCATTTGCAAAAGTTCTAGAATCGGATGTTGAACTCGTTAACGGTCAGATTTTCAACGTAGGCAACAACGATCAGAACGTACAAATCTTTGATTTGGCTCAAGCTGTGGCAGAATCAATTGATGTGCCGTTCAGATATGAATGGTACGGTGACACAGACACCCGAAGCTACCGGGTAAGCTTTGACAAAATCAAGGAAAAGATGAACTACAAAACCAACTACAACCCACAAGAAGGCGCAAAAGAAGTATTTGAAGGTCTCAAAACAGGCAGCCTTAACGCCGATGACCCTCGAACAATAACTGTAAAATGGTATAAAAGTCTCATAGAAACATATTCGCTAGTTAAAAGCCTTGAAATGCATGGGACAATGCTATGAAAATAGTTCTAATAGGATCCACAGGTCAACTTGGGCAAGACCTGATGATGATGTTGCAACCCAATAACGAAGTCATAGGGTTAACACACCAAAACCTTGAAGTAACCGACTACAACAGCGTTCAGACGCTAAAAGATGTGAAACCAAATATAATCATCAACACTGCTGCATTCCACAAAACTGACCAATGCGAAGACGAACCATTAAAAACGTTTGCAGTTAACGCTGTGGGTCCAAAAAACGTCGCTGCGATTTCCAAAGAAATAAGCGCCACAAACATTTTCATAAGTACAGACTACATTTTCTCAGGCTCCAAAAACAAACCTTACACAGAAGATGATGCCCCTGACCCAATAAACACATATGGTGTATCAAAACTAGCTGGAGAACTCTTCACCAAACAACAACCTCGTCACTACATCTTCAGAGTCGCTAGCCTTTTTGGCGTGGCAGGTGCAAGTGGCAAAGGCGGTAACTTTGTTGAAACCATGATTACTAAAGCCAAGAAAGGCCAAGCTATAACAGTGGTAGACGACATGTGGATGAGCCCAACATATACAAAAGATGCAGCTGAGACAATTAAAAAAATAATAGAATTACAACTTCCATTTGGAACTTATCACCTGACAAACCAAGGGCAGTGCACGTGGTTCCAATTCGCTCAAGAAATATTCAACCTCACAGATTTAGCTCCAGACCTGAAACGCATAAAAACCAGCCAAATTCATACAAAAGCTAAAAGACCACTCTTCTCGGCTTTGCAAAGCATAAAACTTCCAAAATATAATTTGGAAATGAGAAATTGGAAAAAAGCGCTGTACAGTTACCTCGTCGAAAAGGAGCACATAATTAACACTTGATCTCAATCATTCTTTTAAAAAAAGCAGAGAATTAGCGTTTGCTCATAACACAGATTGGAACTGGCAGAGTGAGAAGATCAAATTCATAGGCTATACTGTGTCCCGAACTTGCAGACACACTAACAGTGTGTGACGCCAAATCAGGCCTTGCAGCAGCATTCATTGGAAATCTGAAACATATAACCTCGAACAAAGATTTAATGTGGAAATGACGGCTTGTGAAAGAGATAAGGAAGTAGGAAGCAGACCTTATATTGAACCCCTTTTCTTGCAAGCTATAGGATTCATTATGTGCTGCCTCATTCTATTTAGAACACAACTCTCTAATTCTATCCTGCCGACAGGCAAATAAATACAAATAGCGTGATGTATATTGGCTGAAGATGACATGTTGGAAAAAAAAATAAAAAATAGGAGCGCTCGTGTTGCGATCTTAGGTTTGGGTCACGTTGGCTACCCTCTGGCGTCGTTATTTGCTTTGAATGGGTTTCAATGCATAGGTTACGATATTAATGAAAAGCGGTTAGATGACATACGGCAGGGAGCGACTCAAGAGGAGATAGCTTCGTTACTGCCAGCAGACATCTCAGAGGGGTCACAGAAATTAGCGGAAATCCTGAGAAACATGACGGTTTCAAATAACCCACAGAGTTTAAAGAAAGCAGATGTTTTCATTGTTGCCGTCCCGACTCCTCTGAGAGAAAACCAAACTCCGAATTTACTCTTCTTAGAAAACACATGCAAGACTATTTCCAATTTCATTAGGAAAGGCGCTTTAGTGATTGTTGAGAGCACGGTATACCCTGGTGCAACAGAAGAGATTGTTAAACCTGTTTTAGAAACCTCAGGTCTTCTCGCCGGCAAAGATTTCTACCTGTGTTTTTCTCCTGAACGGATTGATCCTGGAAATAAAAGATGGAGTGTGGAGAGGATACCGAAGATTGTGGGTGGTATAGATAGGGATAGCCGTCGCTTGGCTTGTTTGCTGTATTCTCAGGTTGTTGAGAGAGTAGTTCCCGTGTCTTCTTTGGAGGTTGCGGAGGCCGCGAAGATGTTGGAGAATCTCTTCAGGAGTGTGAATATTGCGCTAATGAATGAGCTGTCGAAGGTTTTTGAGAGACTGGGTATTGACTTGTGGGAGACGATTGAAGCGGCAAGCACAAAGCCATTCGCGTTTTTGCCTCATTATCCTGGTCCAGGCGTGGGCGGTCATTGCATACCTAAAGACCCGTTTTATCTGTTGTATAAGGCGAGGAGGATGGGATTGGATATTAACTTCGTGGAGGAGGCGTCTGGGATTAATAGAAACATGCCTTTTTACGTGGTTTACTTGGCTGAGGAGGCTCTTAAGGTAAGAGACAAAAAGATTGGGAATTCAAGTTTCGGGGTTTTGGGGGTTACTTATAAGAAGGATGTTTTTGACTTGAGGCGTACTCCTGCGAAGACGGTTATAACTGAGTTGCTGAGAATTGGCAAGGATGTGACTGTTTTTGATCCGTTTACTAGTGAGACTTTCGGGGGGATAAGTGGGAGTTTTGAACAAGCAATTGCGGATAAAGATTGTGTGATCTTGTTGGTTGATCACTCTTATTTTGCCGAGAAGGGTATTGAACAGAGGATTAATGAGTTTTCGCCTGATTGTTGCCTTGTTGACACGAGGAATTTTGTTGATCAAAGGAAATTGAGGAAATCAATTCTGTACAGATGTCTTGGAAAGCCTCCAAGATATTGAGTTTAAGCAAGCTTTGATATGTGTATGAAAAATATTGTATAGTGATTAATAAGATTTAATTTAGTCCGTGTTCTTATCCCAAGAAAACATCGAGGGAAAGAAAGTGGTAGTTGAAATAGAGGAATACGAATCAGCTGAAGAAATAGAAGAAAAATTAGATAAAGACATATCCAACACGAAAAGCACGTTAGGTGAATACTTACGCCGACTCGACGAAATACGCACGCTAGCGGAAAAGGCGAAGAGAATACGTCAGGTCGTGCTCAAACTCGCAGGCAAGAAAGCTGATGCTGAAAGCTTAGGTGAAATCAGCGTGGGTAACCTCAACATAGTGCTAGAGGCTACTCCATTAGATGAACTGACTGCCATAGAATCAGTGGTGCGTAGCCATCAAGAGCGTCTGTTAACATTGCAGAAAGCTCGTGAAGCACTGAAACCTCTTAAAGATCTCGGCGACACGGAGGGCGTTAAGTTCATGATCGTTCAAACTAACGGTGCTCCCGAGCGCATACTTTTAAAGCTCGGTTAACCCTTATTCGGTTGTAGTGTTCTGATTCGGAAAAAGGCTGTTAGGGCGTTCCTTCTTCATATATTTAAAATATAATTAAGAAAAGCGCGCTACTATTTTGATGTGAACTCTTAAAACAGAAACCTGCTTAACTGCTCAAATCGGAGGCAATCCGAAAAGCAGGAAACCCGCAATTACATACCCAAGTATCGCTCCTGTACAAAGGAAAGGCAGGCCTGCTTGAGGCTTGCCCTTAACGACATAAACTGTAAGAGCAACGAAGCCAAAAAGCGTGCCAACCAACACCGACATAGCCATCACGAAACCGTTATTGATTAAATTATGAAATACAGCTACCGCCAAGATTCCTGGAAACACAACGTCGCCGACTCCCAAGAAATAGGCTTCTCGCTCCTCCTCATCCCTTAGCTTTTCTTTCAACCCTTTAGTTTCTTTCAGTAAAGAATAGCCTCTCTTCTTTGGGATGACAAACATGACGGGCAGCTTTAAGTCCATAACACTGTCTGCTAGATCTACCATATGCTTGGTTCTGTAAACCGATACTGCGTCATAGGCTGCCATAAAGATCAGCAAAACAATCACTATCCAGATGTTCAATGAAATACCTATCATAGCGGTGGCTCCAACTCCTATAAGCAGAGCAACTGCGTCTATAACGTACCACTCTGGCTTCTTCACAAGCGCTATCAGTAGAATGGTTGCACCTATGATTGACAGACTAAGGCTTAGGACAGCGTTTGCAAATATGGACAGCACAGGATAAAGCACGTAAAAGATTAACAGGGTAGCTGCACCTAGAAAGATTATGCGCAAAGCTTTCTTCTTCTGAAATTTTATGATAAACAGTATTATAGCGGTGAAAACCAACAGAATCACAAAAAAATACAACAGATTTAGGGGATCACTCGGATTCTCAAAGGCCACCGCTCCAACCTCTTCAAACGGTCCCGCCACCAAGAACCCCATCAGATCAACGAAAACGAATAAGCAACCCATAAACAAAATGGGCAAGAGCTCAACGGCTTTTTTTACCCCGTTCATAGTTCCACAAGAATAAACATCTCATTAATATATATCTCACAAGCTTGCGCTTCAAAGCCAAGTCCCTTTTTTCTGCTGTTCTAAACGGGCTGAGTTCTTTATTTCCTCTTAAGCAAAATCAAAGAGCTACTCAAATGTGCGGTGCATCTTTAAGTAACAGTAAGTGAAAAATCTGGTTCAAAGGATGCTCACCCTTTTTCCAAGCGGATCATTTTTTCAGGTTAACATAATGTCATTGATCAGAAATTAGAATTGATCACAGAACGCGTACATTTTCTGTCATGTAATAAACGGAATAACAATTATCAACAGGAGAATAAGAATCAAGACCGCCGTAGCCGCCACAGTTATCGCAGACACCCACTTCTCACTATTCTTCCCGCGAATAATCTTCTTCAACGCAATATTGAAAATCCGACCACCATCCAGAGGATAAATAGGCAAAGCATTAAACACCGCAAGATTAATGTTCACAAACCACACCCAAAAAAACACGTTCGCCAGCACATGCCAATCCCGCCCCAACCAATGTGTATAAAAAGACGCCAAAGAGTCGGAAAACGGCACCCAACCTGAAGCCAAAGAAGGCGGAATCAAATACAAAGAAAGCCCCTGCAGGGTCACGTTCTCATAATTGCTTAACCGCTCCTCAAGCAACAAATCACCTGCACTTATGCCCATCACTGTGCGGTTCTCAACCACCGTCAAATTCACAACAGTTGAAAAACGATTTTGCCACGTGTCACCCCTAGCGGCCGTCACCTCCACCAAATCGCCCGCCGTCTTATTCTTCAGTGTCTCCCTTAAATCAGCAGTACTATTCACCAACACTCCATCCACCGAAATAAAAACGTCATTCGGCAATAACCCAGCAGCCTCAGCAGGCAACCCCTCCTCAACGTTTGCAACGTACACGCCTTCAATAATCGGGGTCAAACCGCCAACAATCACCAAAACCCCGAGAAGACACGCAAACGCAACAACCATGTTCGCGCCAACCCCGGCAGCCATAACTCGAGAAGAATCCCGAGCAGAGGCCTTTTTAAGCTGCTCCTCATCAACATCCACAAAAGCGCCGATGGGAATAAACAAGAAGAAAAGCAGACCGCTCGATTTAACCTTCAACCCCAAGCTTCTCGCGGTAACTCCGTGTGCACCCTCGTGAATCGCAAAGGCGCAGACTAATGCAAACCACCCATACAACAAAGGCAGAAAAGGATTAACACCAGGTATTGGCAAATACGCTCCCAAACCAGCCTCACGAGCCGCTTCACCCGCCGCTGGGTTCCACAACAAAGCAAAGAGGCCGCTAATCAACAGGTAAAGTCCGATGCCAGCTACAACTGGTACAATAAAAAGCGCTACCCAAGAAATCCAACGCGAAACTCGAAGAGCGCCAAGTCTATCAAAAAAACCAGAGAAAACCTGCGTACGCACAGTCAGAATAGGAAGATTAAACTCGACTCTGCGCTCCCCGGTGTCCTTCACTTTGGATTCTTCATTACCCATAAACCCACTAACCACTCAACCCTAAATTTCCTCCACCAACATTAATGTTTAGGAAAAAACCAGCCGAAACCACTGAACACTACTAATACCTCAAACCCCTAAATTATCCCAAACATCAAATAAACTCAACCTACACCATTTTCAACCAAAACCGATAAACACCACGCTGTCAACATAAATCATCACAAACTCACACCAAATACGGGAAAGAAACAAACATGAGCAAAGCAGCAGACATGGCGAAGATTTCAGTCAAAGGCGGGTTCCACGTGATGTGGGGACTAATCGCCTCCACAGTAATCTCAGCCATAAGCACCATAATTATTGCTTTGCTCCTCGGCGAAGAAAACTATGGCTTATACGCCATAGCTATAACCGCACCAACTATGATCATACTATTCCGAGATTGGGGCGTAAACTTCGCCATGATTCGTTACACGGCCCAAAACAACACCGAAAACAAAACCCACCATATACGAAACATTTTCATGTCTGGATTAATCTTCGAAATAGTCTTAGGTATAATCCTCTCACTTATCGGTTTTCTACTGTCAGATTTCATAGCCACGACCATCCTTAAACGCCCCGCTATAACCCCCCTCATTCAAATAGCCTCATTCACCGTTTTGACAAGCGCTTTGGTAAGCACGGCAACCGCTGCTTTCACAGGCATCGAAAAAATGCACTTTAACAGTATCATGCTAGTAAGCCAATCTATTATCAAAACAACGCTAGTCATCGCGCTCGTGCTTCTAGGATTAGGGACATATGGAGCCATATCAGGTTTCACAATCGCCACTCTGCTCGCAGGACTAATCGGAATATCACTTATGTTTGCAATCTACAAGAGGCTTCCCAATCCGAATGGAAGCAAACTAGAAATCGGCAAAAACGTGAAAATGATGCTGAAATATGGTTTGCCTGTCTCAATCAACGTTATCCTGGCGGGCTTCATGCTGCAGTACTACAACTTCCTTCTATACAACAGCGTCTCAGATAATGCGCTTATCGGCAACCTCGCCATAGCCCAATCCTTCGTTGTTCTCATAACCTTCTTCGCAGCACCTGTAACCACTATGCTCTTTCCCGCATTCTCAAAAGTAGACTACCGCAAAGATCCAGAAACACTGAAAAGCGTCTTCCAAAAATCAGTGAAATACGCTTCGCTCCTCGTTGTACCCATAGCAACCATGATAATGGTACTCGCCCAACCAGCCATATTTACATTGTTTGGAAACACATATACTGAAGCACCCCTATTCTTGGCGCTGCTCTCCATAACTTACCTGTATACTATAATAGGTCAATTGAGCATCAGCAGCCTAATAGGCGGTCAAGGTCAGACCACTTTCATGCTCATAATGGGTATAATTGCGGCAGCTATTGGCTTTCCTCTTGGCTTTGTCCTCATCTCAAACCAAGGCGTCATAGGCTTCATTGTAACAACCTTAACCGCCGGCTTGCCTAGCATCATCGCAGCTCTAATTTTCATAAAAAAGCGCTACAAAGTAAACGTGCAATGGAAATCATCAGCCAAAATTCTCTTCTCCTCCGCCGTAGCTGCAGTCTTAACTTACTTTCTTCTTACCCAACTTGTCAACTTCTCAAGCCTTATCCGCCTAATTATCGGTGTAGCGATTTTTACTTTCACCTACCTTATAACCGCTATACTCACCAATACATTCAATACAACAGACATAGAAAACATCCGTGGAATGTTCACGGCACTCGGACCTCTCGGTCCCGTGTTCAATTTCCTTCTAAACATCATCGAAAAACTAATGACATTGCTCACACAAAACAAACAAGACACACAAAGTGCTACCGAAACATCATCTCTTCAACACACCCCGAGGCAAAAATCGTCCCCCGATTAAGTAGAGAACTAAAAGATTATCAATAGACCAAACTTCAGAACTTCACCAATGGATTTAAGCAAAAACATTTAACCATAGCGCGCGTGTCATCGAAGCAATTCTCATGATATTGCGGTTGAGCTTAACATACTTGCTTTTGAGGACAACGATTAGCCAAAGCCTATCTCAAAACTGGATTCACTTGGGTGAAGCTTTTAAAGCAAGAGTTTTTTCGCTTAGCAATGTTTAAACTGCTTTCTATCTTTAAAGTAACGCTCTCTAGAATTTTAGTGCAATTTTTTTCCGTCTGTTCTTACCACATATATCTTTTCGTTTGTGTTTTTTTCTTCGGTTGTATATCCTAAGATGTGATTGCAGTAGGGGCATACGCTCACCATTCTATTCTTGCCACTGCGAAAATCGAGCATAACTAGTGATCTGCCAAAGATTTTTTTGCATTGAGGACAACAAATTCCCTTTCCATTGCCATTTTCAAATTTTCCAGAATCTACTTTAACTGCTGGTTGGGGCTCCATTTTGACATTTACCTGCGATGGTCTTGCTCTTTGCGGGACTAAGGTCTTTTTCTCTGGGACTTTCTTGACTTCAAGAAAGCTTGAAGTTAATGCGATACCACTCAAAGCTATTGGCAGTCCTAAAGAAATGTAAGTCAGCCATGTGTAAAATCTGTACGGGTCGGCCCAGTCAGGACTGAATTCCAAGTTGTAATAGTAAAGTTGGCCATGAACTATTGCTTCCATGTTCTTAAACAGGATAAAAATAGTAACTGCGCATATAATCCAGCTTAGTAAAACTATGCGAGTAAACCAATTGCCGTAAATGATGCCCTTCAAACCCATGGTTTATACCTCTTAATTAGAAACCACTAGGAATAAAAAAAGTCTTATGAACTAATAATCTTTATTCAAGAATTCACATTCCTGCTCCAGAAAAATCACTTTTCTGAAATGGAGTAAAACCAGATATAACAAAGCTGTGAAAAGCCAGCAACTTGCTAGTTGATCTTTTGGGTTTTCTTAGTTCTTCATTTTTTATCAGTTGACAACTTAGCGGTAGAGTTTTTTTTGAACGTGAATATTTCTTCGAAGGAAACGCCTAACCAAACAACGCTGATACTTCCAATGAGTACAATTGGCACCACTCCTATTAAGTGACTTATCACACCCATAGCCAGAAGCAAATTTGCCTGAGTTACACCTAGCACAGTGAAAATAACCACCCAGAAGGCTTCGTAGGATCCTACGTAACCTGGCGTCGCGGGCAAGATGTGTGAGACTGACATGAGGACTCCGCCGAGAATCGCCGCTACAAATGGCATGGGATAGCTAAACGCTACAAACGTAAAATAGATGGTAGAGGTTTGAGTCAGCCATAAAACCCAAGTTAGAGCGATGTTTACCGCAAACATTTTCGGTTTTTGGCTGAGTCCCTGTAAACCTTTAATTAGTGAACTTGTAAAATCTGCAATTCTTGCAGTGTATTTTTTGACGAGGGGGATTTTAGATGTGATTCCATTAATCCATTTTATGATTAGTTCTTCTTTTTTTATCCCCACAATTATGACTGAAAGTATTGCAGCTATGAGCACCGCCACGGCTGTGAATATGTCCGAGACTATGCTTGATAATCCTGCTTGGGCGGAAACCAGAAGCATGGTTACTATTCCAATGCTGAGCAGTCCTATCAGGTCTAACGTGCGCGCTACAACTATGGACGAAAAGCTTGGAGCGAACCCTGTTCCCTCCTTCTCCCCTAGGATGTAGGCTCTTACGAATTCTCCAAGTCTTATGGGAATCAAAGTGTTGACCATGAAGCCGACGCCTGTGGACCAGAACGTGTTGCTGACGCGAACGTCTTTCTTGACAGGGGCAAGCAGCAGTTTCCACCGAAACGCCCTTAAAATGTAACCGGGTATGATGGCTAAGGCGGCTACCACAAGCCATAATGGCGAGGCAGAACCTATGGCTGCTCCGATTTGGTCTATTCCTGTCCACCATATCAGAACTGCCAGGAGGAGGATACCCACAGCTAGAGATACCCCTATTCTTATTGTGTTTTTTTTGTTGGAAACCAAACATCCACCTTAAATCTTGTCTAAATGAAGGAAAATTATTAAAAGATTGTCTTTTTGGCTCTTTTTCCTACTTCAGACTTTTTGCTACTGGAGAACCGCGGATACTGCAGAGCTACAGAATAACATCTCCGTAATATTCATCAATTTGCAATGGTAAACAAAAGCGTTATGAACGAGGCTCTCAACTGTAAATTGGTAGCAACTTGAATGTTGCATGTTGCAAAAGGGTGACGTGAACATGAGGTCTACTGCAAAACAGATAGCCAGACACCGTATTCAGATTCTCTTTCAGAAAGCTAAAAGTGTCTACCGCGATAATCCTCAGCTTTCCAGACGCTACATCACAACTGCCAGAAAAATAGCTATGGCTGCGAGAATATCCTTCCCAACGGTGTACAAGCGCCAGATCTGCAAAAACTGCCATGTGCTGCTTGTACAAGGGGATAATTGTAGGGTGCGGATACGGCAGAGAAGAGAGCCTCATGTAATAGTAACCTGCTTCAACTGTGGTTTCCAGACGCGTATACCCTTGAGGAAAAAGGAGAAACAAAGACTTGAGCAAGATAACTACCCGAATGAAACGCCACGTTAGGCATGTACTAAAGGATGAGAAGCCTACTATTTGGATTGGCAAAGAAGGCTATACGCCTCAGCTTTCAGGTGAGATTGAGAAACAGCTTGACAAGAATAAGATGGTTAAGGTTAGAATCCTGCCGAGTGCTTTGCAAACCGGCACCGCTAAGGCTATTGCAGCTAGAGCCGCTGAAGAGGCTGCCGCGGCGTTGGTTGAGGTTAGAGGGCACGTTTTCATACTTTACCGACGCCACAAGAAACAGCGGCCTTAGTGCCGTCGCGCTTTTGAAATGTCACGCATTTCGCGCGTGCCACATACCCATAGCTGGGTGATGTTGATTTCTTCTCCCACCGTTTAGCTTGATTTTACCTGTGCGTAACTATGTCACTGGATGTCGCCATATCGCTTCCAGTATGCCCTCAGTAAGAGTTTTTTTGCTGAGGTGCCGTGCGAAATCAGAAACAACGATTATTCCAACCAGTTTATGCTGCTTTACCACTGGGAGTCTCCTGATTCCGCTGTTTACCCTTTTCGTCGCTGCCTCTTTAAGCGAAGCATCGGGGCTGATTGTTATGAGAGGTTTTGTCATCACATCTGAGATTTTGGCGTCCAGTGGAGTCTTTTTCGCTACCACTCTTCTGACGAAGTCTCTTTCGGTAACTATTCCTCTCGGAATCTCACCCTTCAAGACCACAACGTCTCCCACTTCTTTCTGTCTCATGAGTTCTGCGGCTTCCAAAATAGTTTTCTCAGAGTCAATAGTCAGAACGCCTTTAGTCATAAAATCCTTTACTTATGCCATAACTTTCAACAAAGTACAATCCCTCTATTGGATAAAAGGTTTGCTTCGTGCCTCCTTTTTTCCCTCTGTCAAAGGCTCGCAACTTTCGATTTCCAGATGCAAGTAAGGACAGTGGTAGTCATCTTAGAGCAGCCAGTCTCCCCAGAGAATATTTATATTAGGCTTAATGATTTTACTGCAAGGAAAAACCAAAAGGAACAAGACATATTGACAACTCCTTATGACGTTCCAGCATCACAATTCATCGAAAAACTAGCCAAGTACCTACGTGAGAACATTGACGAGGTACAGCCTCCAGCTTGGGCAAGCATAGCTAAAACTGGCACTCACGTGGAAAAGCAGCCTCAGAACCCCAACTGGTGGTACACACGCAGCGCTTCAATACTGCGCAAAGTGTATGTTCACGGCCCCATAGGCATAGAGAAACTTCGGGCTGATTATGGCGGAAGAAAAGACTTCGGCACTAAACCCGAGCATGCGGTAAAGGCTGGAGGAAGCAACATCCGCAAGTCTTTGCAACAGCTTGAAGCGGCAGGCTTGCTTCAGAAGGCAGCCTCTCAGGGAAGAACGATGGCTCCGAAAGGACGGAAGCTTCTTCAAGAAGTGGCTGAGGACCTGCAGAAAGAACTGGTGAAAACGGTTCCTGAGCTCAAGAAATATCAGGGCGAATGAGATGTCAGATGAAGAGCTTGAGGAGATTCGCAGAAGAAAACTTTTAGCCATGCAGCGACGGGAAAACGAGCAGAAACAATCTCAAGCCGAACGTCAGTTGGAAGCTCAGAAGCAGGCGCTACTGAGGCAGATACTTTCCCCTGAGGCTAGGCAGAGGCTGACAAACTTGCATATGGTTAAGCCGCAGTTTACGGAACAGCTGGAACTCCAGTTGATACAGTTGGCGCAAACGGGTAAGTTGCCAATACCGTTGTCGGACGCTCGACTGAAACAAATATTGATTCAGCTTCAATCTCGGAAGCGAGAAACAAAAATAAGAAGGATATGAGTATGGCGCGAATCAAACCTCCAGCGAAAAAACGCAGGTTAGCTAAGGCTAACAAACAGAAACAGGCAGTGCCAACCTGGGTGATCGTGCGGACGGATGGAAAAGTTAGAACTAACCCTAAGCGAAGAAGAAACTGGAGAACAGGAAGAACTAAGGCTTAGGAGAATAGGACTTATGGAAAAAGAGGGCAGAGAAAAAGAGCAGTTTCCTGAAGGAGCACAAGCTGACGATGAAGCAGCGGAAGCGGCAAAGCAAGAATTTAGCGAAGAATCAGCTGACGAACTTGAAGAAATCTTGTCTGAAGAAGAACCCACAGAGGAAATGGTTGAGGCTGAAGAGGAAGCTACCCCAACAGAAGAAGAGGAAATCAAACCTCGGAGAAAGAAAAAGGCTGAGGAAGAAGAAGAGTTCGTTGAGGAAAGGATTTACACTATTCCATTGGGTAAGGCGTGGGTTAGACCTCCGAAGAAGCGAGCTCCTCGTGCAATGCAGATGGTTAAGGCGTTTGTGACTAAGCATATGAAGTTAGATATGCGCGTAGAAGAGGAAGAGGAAAAAGAAGAGTTACCGCGGCTTATAGTGAGCAACGATGTTAACAAGAAAGTTTGGGGTAGAGGCATAGAGAAGCCTCCGCGAAAGATTCGGGTTCGCGCCGCAAAAGACAAAGAGGGGAACGTTACGGTTTTCTTGGCTGAAGGAGAATGATCCTTGGCCGTTTACTTGTCGAGCATCGTTGGGAGCGCGAGCATAGGGGTTTACTCGCTTGCCAACGACAGGTTTGTTGTGATTCCCCAGATGGTTCCGCTTAATAAAGCTGAGCGGACGGCTGAATGGTTGAAGGTGAAACTTGTTCATACCTCAATAAGCGGTTCCGTGCTGGCTGGCGCGTTGGCTTGCGCAAACTCCAATGGAATTCTGCTTCCAAACTCGGTCAGAGAAGAAGAACTATTTGCTATCAAAACAGCGTTTGACGGTAACGTTACGGTTATGGAGACAAAGAAGACGGCTTACGGCAACTTAGTTTTGGCTAACGACTATGGAGCGCTTATTGACCCGCGTTTCAAGGAACATCAAACTAGGCAAATCGCTGAAACCCTAGGAGTTGATGCGATTGCAGGCGAAATTGCGGGGTTGCCGTACGTGGGGGCCTTAGCTGTGGCTACAAACAAGGGTGTTTTGGCTCATCCTTTGCTAAAGGATGAAGAAAGGAAAATTTTGGAGAACGTTTTCAAGGTTTCCGTTGAGGTTGGCACAGTTAATTGCGGTATACCATATGTTGGCACGGGCTTAGTGGGCAATTCGCGTGGAGCTTTGGCTGGTTCTTTGACCACCGGACCCGAGATGTTTATAATTGGGAATGCACTGGATGTTGTGCAGGAAGATGAGTTGATTTAGATTGAAGGTTTTCAGAGTAACCGGCGAGATTAACAAGCCAAACTTGAAGACGTCGTTTGCGAAAGAAGTAGTGGTGACTAAGCCTGAGCATGCTGTGGAGAAGGTTTATGCAGAAATCGGCAGCCAGCACCGCGTTAAACGTTTTCAAATTAAAATATTGAACGTTGAAGAGGTTCCGCCTGAAGAGATTGAGAATCCGATTTTGAAGAAAATAGTTACTGGTGAGTAGGACATGGCGAACGTAAACAAAGATGAAGAGGACCTTCGTAAGCTCAGCATTGAAATGCGTTATTTAGAGCAGACCGCTGAAACTCTGCAGCAGCGGATTAACATTATGAACGCGGCTATGACTGATTTGACTTACGCTAACATGAGTATAGCCGAATTAGAAAAGGAAAAAGAGAATGCTGAGCTTCTTGTTCCAATTGGCGGCGGCTCCTACGTCAAAGTGAAACTGGCAAACACTGACACGGTTGTGGTCGGAATAGGTTCAGGAGTTTCTATTGAGAAAACGCTGCCCGAGGCAAAGGCGATAGTTACAGAGCGGTTGAGCGAGCTGGAGAAGACAATGACGTCGGCGCAGCAACAGTTTGCGCAGGTTGCTCAGAGAATCAATGCTAGCAGAAAAAGGCTTGAAAGTTTGCTTGCCACAGTGAGAGAAGGGAAAAATTGACGCGATGTTTGAGAAGCTCAAATCGGGCTTTAAAGGGCTCGTAACCAAAGTTACCACGACCGAGCTTAAAGCTGAAAGCCTGCAGCCTATCATTTCCGATTTTAAGATGACTCTTGCGGAAAACGATGTCGCGTTTCCAGTGGCAGACCGGATAGGTAATGAGCTTGAAAAACGGTTAACTGGCGTTCAGGTCAAGCGTATGGAAGACCGCAAGAAACTTGTGGAAACGGATCTGCGGCAAGTACTTCTGGAAGTCATGCTCACAAACAACAAAATCAATTTGCTACAGAAAGTTGAGGATAAACGCAAGAAAGGAGAGCCGTTTGTCCTGCTTTTTGTGGGCATAAACGGCACGGGCAAAACTACGACTATAGCTAAGGTCGCGAAGTATCTTCGGGACAAAGGTTTCTCGGTGGTGCTTGCTGGCAGCGACACTTACCGGGCTGGCTCGATTGAGCAGCTGGAGGAGCACGCGAAGCGTCTGGGCATGCGTATGATCAAGCATAAGTATGGTGCAGATCCTGCAGCTGTGGCGTATGATGCAATAAGCCACGCCAAAGCGCACGGCGTAAACGTGGTTTTGATTGACACGGCGGGGAGGATGCAGACTAACAAGAACTTGATGAACGAGCTTGACAAGGTGAAGCGAGTTGTGCAGCCTGACTTGACTGTTTTAACTTTGGATTCGCTGATTGGCAACGACGCGGTTATGCAGGCTGAAGAGTTCCATAGTTGCATAGGAGTGGATGCCACAATTTTAACAAAGGTTGACGCTGACGTGAAAGGCGGCTCCGCTTTGAGCGTGACGTACGTGACCCAGAAGCCCATATTGTTCATAGGTGTGGGGCAGACGTACAAGGATTTGGAAGTTTTTTACCCAGAAAAGTTTGTCGATATGATTCTAAGATAGGCTGTTTAGGGTAGCTTGTATAGTTTTAGGTTTTTCTCTTCCAGCAAAAGACAAGAGGTATTTGCTAATAGCGACTGCTGACGCTATAAAAGTCACTGTTTACACGGTTTAGCGTGCGGCATGCTCCACGCCATACACCGTAGTTTTTAATTCAAAAATTCAGGTCCAAGATGGAAAAACCTGCGGAAATATGACTGAAACTTTATGTAGTTGATATGGACTTTCTGAGTATCCATGCACGCATGGTGCCCAGCGAATGCTGCTTGAGGTGACGCACAGGTGACCGAAACGACAGCAACCCAAAGAAAACCCGTGAAAGCTTCAGAAATCGACCCGAAATTCAAGTATGAACTTACACGGATGCACGGCGGTGAAAAACTTCTCAGATGCTTCCAGTGCGAAACATACACATCAGATTGTCCAGTCGCAAGATTCAGCGATACCTACAGACCCCGCACTCTAATCCACATGGCGAAACTTGGCCTAAGAGAACGCGTGCTCCACAGCGAAACTTTATGGCTCTGTGCATCATGCTTTACCTGCACTGACAGATGTCCACAAGGCATAGAAGTCGCAAGCGTCATCCGCGTGCTCAGAAACTTGGCGGCAGAAAAAGGCATCGTCCCCCAAGTTTTCAAAGAACAAGCCGCAAGCATAATCGAATCAGGCTACGCTTACAAAATTCCCTCGTTAAGAATTAGAAAACGAGAAACCACAGGATTGCCACCACTTCCCAAAGGCAACCCAGAAAACATCCACAGGACGCTCCAAGGCGTCAAATTCTTTGAAAGCATCGGAAAAAGAGAGGAGAAGCATGAGCAGCAGGAACATTAAATATCTGATTTTCCTCGGCTGCGCCATTCCCCACCGTGTATCTTCCTACGAGATCTCAGCTCGCAAAGTACTTCAGAAACTGGGCTTAGAACTGGTGGAAATGCCAGAATTCAACTGTTGCGGATTGCCACTTGATCCAGTAAGCCATGAAACCATGCTTATCCTCGCTGCACGCAACCTCGCCTTTGCTGAACAAACAGGCTTAAATATAATCACTCTCTGTCCAAGATGCGCTGGAACACTAAAAAAGGTTAACAAAGTTTTAAAGGCAGACAAAGCATTAAGAGAGCAAATCAACGGTTACCTCAAAGACTCTGGCTTAGAGTTCAAGGGAACCGTGGAAACAAAACACATACTGCAAGTGCTAACGGAGGATGTGGACTTGGAAAAAATACGCGAAGCCGTACTCACCCCACTCACTATGCTAAAGGTCGCAGAACATGTTGGCTGCCCCCGGCTCAGACCAAAAGAATACATAGGCTTCGACGACCCAGAGGACCCCCAAACCCTCAAAAGGCTTATTGAAGCCACAGACGCCACATGCCTAGACTACGCCAATGAGACAGAGTGTTGCGGTGCACCAAGCGTTGGCGTAAGCGACGAAGTGGCGCTGCAGCTTGCGCGAGACAAACTCAATAACGTAAAACTGGTGGAAGCGCAAGCCTTAATTACAATCTGCCCCCTCTGCCACATAATGTTTGACACAAACGAGCTGCGAATAGAACGCATGTTCCAAGAAACCTGCGGCATTCCAGTCCTGCATTACGCGCAGCTACTCGGATTAGCCATGGGTATGACACCTGAGGAGCTTGCCTTCAACGAGCTCAGAGTTGACGCCTCAAAAATCCTACAAGTAATTGGAGTAAACTAAAAATGAGTAAAAACAAGCTAAAAATAGCCTTTTACTGGGCTGCAAGTTGCGGCGGATGCGAAATCGCCGTATTAGACATAAACGAGAAAATTCTCGACGTAGTGCAAATCGCCGATATCGTATTCTGGCCTGTAGCCTTGGACATCAAATACAAAGACGTAGAAGCCATGCCGGAAAACTACATAGACATAACCTTCTTCAATGGCTCCATCCGCAACAGTGAACAAGAAGAAATGGCTAAACTGCTAAGGCAAAAATCCAAGACGCTGATTGCCTTCGGTTCCTGCGCCCACGAAGGGTGCGTGCCAGGCTTGGCTAACCTGCACGACAGCCAAGAAATCCTCGACTACGTGTACACAAAAGAAAAATCCGTCGTAAACCCTGAGGGAACAATCCCACAAACCGAAACTCAAGTAAAAGAAGGAACACTCGAAATACCCAAATTCTACGACACCGTCAAAACGCTGGCGCAAACCGTAGATGTGGACTACTATCTCCCAGGATGCCCACCACCCGTCAAGCTTATAGCAGAAGCCGTAGACGCCATAGCAGCAGGCAAGCTCCCACCAAAAGGCTCAGTACTTGCACCGCTTAAAGCTGTGTGCGACGAATGCCCCAGAACGAGAGAAAACAAAAAGATCACGAAAATTTACCGAGTACACGAGAAGGCACCTGAACCAGAAAAATGCCTTCTCGAACAAGGCATAATCTGCATGGGACCCGCAACCCGTAGTGGCTGTGACGCCCAATGTCTGCAGGTGGATATGCCCTGCACCGGCTGTCTAGGACCAGGGCCCAACATGCCTGAAACTGGCGCTGGAATGATAACCGCGTTAGCCGCCATATTCGGGTACGACGAAAAAGACTTGTCTGCGAAGGCTGTGGAAGAACTGATGAGCCAGATAATAGACCCAGTCGGCACATTCTACATGTACTCTTTGCCAGCTTCAATTCTGAGAAGAAAGGTGATGAAAAAATGAAAGAAATAACCATAAACCCGATAACAAGGCTTGAAGGACACGGAAACATCTCCATATTCCTTAACGAACAAGGAGACGTGGAAAACGCTTATCTGAAAATCCCCGAGCTTAGAGGCTTTGAGAAATTCTGCGAAGGAAGACGCGCCGAACTTATGCCGCTCCTAACCACAAGGATTTGCGGAGTCTGCCCAGTCGCTCATCACTTTGCATCAGTCAAAGCTTTGGACGTAGCTTTTAACGTAGAACCAACGTCAACTGCAAAGAAACTTCGTGAACTCATGTACGAAGGCTACATAATCTACGATCATACCCTCCACTTTTACTATCTAGGGGGACCAGACTTCGTTGTTGGTCCGGACGCGCCACCGGAAAAACGGAATATCCTAGGTGTAATCGAAAAAGCAGGTTTGGACGTAGCGAAAGAGGTTATTAAGCACCGCGCTTACGGACAGAAGATAACCGCGATTCTCGGTGGCAAAGCCACTCATCCCGTTTGCGGATTGCCAGGGGGAATTTCCAAGGCGCTAAGTGAGGAAAACCGCCAAGAAATCGAGAAGATGGCAACTTCTAGCGTGGAATTCGCTAAGTTCAGCTTGAAACTCTTCCATGACATAGTGTTGGGAAACAGCTATTACGTGGACTTGATTAAGAGCGACGCGTACACCATGAAAACCTACTACATGGGGTTGATGGACGAGAAAAACAAAGTTAATTTCTACGACGGAAAAATCCGAGTAGTCGACCCTAACGGCAACGAATTTCTAAAGTTTGAACCGAAAGACTACTTAACGCACATCGGCGAACACGTGGAATCATGGACCTACTCCAAATTCCCGTTCCTCAAGAAAATCGGCTGGAAAGGCCAATTCTATGGCGAAGACAATGGCGTCTACCGTGTAGGACCGCTTGGAAGACTGAACGCCGCAGATGGCATGGCAACACCGCTGGCGCAAGCAGAGTACGAATTGATGTACAAAACCTTAGGAAGACCCGTGCACGGCACGCTGGCGTTTCACTGGGCAAGATTGATTGAACTGCTTTACGCCGCTGAACGTGCAGTGGAGCTGGTTAAAGACCCTGAAATCACAGGGACAAATATACGCAACAAACCAGGCGAACCCGGCGAAGGCGTGGGCGTGGTTGAAGCTGCACGAGGCACACTGTACCACCACTACGTGCTGGACAAAGACGCGCTGATTAAAGACGTGAACCTGATTGTGGCTACCACCAACAACTACCCTGCTATTTGCATGTCCATACGGGACGCGGCTAAAGGTTTGATACACAATGGCAAGGTTGACCAAGGCGTGCTTAACAAGGTGGAAATGGCTTTCAGGGCTTACGATCCGTGCTTCGCGTGCGCAACGCACGTCGCAATCGGGCAGATGCCGCTGACCGTTAAGGTTTATGACAGCCAGAAAAACCTGTTGCAGACCCTTCGGCGGTAAACTTTTTCCTTTCTTTTCTTATTCCTAGTTTTAGCTGGCGTTTCGGCTTGGTCAAGGGTGAATACACCGTTCAAGATGCGTTGGAAAACTGGTTTGTAGGAGCAGAGCGAGTTGTGGTAGCGGGCATCGGAAATCCTATTCGCAGGGACGACTTCGTAGGCGTGAAAATTGTTCAAGACCTCAAAGGCAAGGTCTCAAAAAACGTGCGTTTAATCGAATGTGAAACAGTGCCTGAAAGCTTTTTGCAGGAAATAATTGACCTCAAACCAAGTCACTTGTTGCTTATCGACGCCGCATTCATTGGGCTGAAACCTGGTGAGATGCGGCTTGTCTTTCCGGAACAGGTTGCGGATTTTCCGGCGGTCACCACTCACGTTCTGCCCCTGCGCATTTTCTGTGAATACATTAAAAATATGGCAGAGACAAAAATAGCGTTGCTGCTAATTGAACCTGAGACCACCGAGTTCGGGGAAGGCTTAACCGCTATAGTGCAGGTGTCAGCAGCAAAAATTACGGAAATACTGCTGAAGCGTCTCACTTCAAGCTTATAATTAATGATCTATTCTATCAGAGTCAAGTATCTTATCGGCGAGTAGTCTTCAAGCCCTTGTTTGTTTGTGTGTGTTATGAACGCGGTTTTTCATAGGCGTTTCATCTGCCACGTTAAGGCTTGCGAAGCTGCGGAGATCTCAAAGGCTAATTCGCCGTTCGATAGCTGCTTGTTCAACAAACCGCAGACAAAATCCAAGGTCTCCTAAACTCGCCAGCGCGCGCTAAGACCAAGTGAAAGATTCTGGGCGTTCGCACACAACAGAAATTTGCGGATTCGTCGCCTTAGAAAACCCAGAAAGTTACATCCAGTAGAGCTTGGTCATGTGAAAATATTTTTTATAAGCGGGGAATGAACATTGGAACGTCTCGCTTATATTTTTGATACTCTTCGCCAAACCTCTTCTGCATTTCTTTATCTTCTTGTTTAGCAAGCCGATAATACACGAATACTAGAATTGGCCACAATATTAGCGTGGAGATAGTAACCCATAAAATATTCATGCCAAGAGTTATTAGCATAAATCCCAAATATTGGGGATGCCGAACACATCCGTAAATGCCCGTTGTTACAAGTCGGCTCTCAGCATTGTGAATTTTTCTCCAACCGAAAATCACTAGGAACATCCCCATGAGAACAACAATGTTTGAAAGAGGCAACAGAAACCCCAAAAAGATGGAGACAAATAAAGTCTCTCCTGTTAACCCTGAAAGTAAGACCCACAAAGTAGCTGCATAACTTTGCCCAAAGACCCCTATCATAATGTACCATGTCAAAGCGAAACCATACATTTCAATAAACAAGGCAACTAAAAACGCCAAGTAAACGCTTGCGGGAATACGAGTAGCCTTTCTTCTAAATTTAATGAATAAAATGAAGAGACTAAGCAGAGCAACATTCAAGACCACGTAACCCCAATTTTGGGGATAACCATAAGCAGCAACAGAAAAAATCACACTAATCCTATTCTGGGCAAACCAAAACAGAACAAGTGACACAGCTAATGCAAAAAGCGTTAAACCTACAACATCTTTAATTTTTTTCTGAAGATTATTTGCCGGCTGCAAATCGACCATCATCGCTGATTATTGGAATTCTTTTAATCTTGTTTCTCAACCAGCCTATTCTCGCCTTTTTCCTTTGATCAAAATTTGGAACATAAGGTTTAATGTCCAAGAGCGGTGTGCCATCAATTATGTCTAAATCCTCAATGTACAGTATGTTAGCTTCAATCTTTGTAAGCCGTACAATTGAGATTCCAATAGGATTAGGTCTTGAGGGAGCACGTGTAGAAAACAACCCGCGGAGATTTTCATCCAAATACGGTTTTACAAGCAGAGAGTAGGCTTTTGACTTGTGAAAATGGAAAAGCAGGATAATATGTGAAAATCCCTCAAGGTCTTTCAAGCCTTCAACGTACCGACGTGCGACCTCAACGGTTCCCTTTATACCTTTTGAAATGGCAGCTTGTATGGGAACATTCTGCGGTTTTTTAAATGGTGAATGCACCACGCCAATAGGTTTGTATCTAACTTCACTCATCAAATCCATCCTGGAATTCCTATGGGGATACTATGGTAAATTTTTTGGGTTTGGGATTTAATTTTATGGTCAGTCGAGCTAAATTCTAACTAAACATAAACAGGTTAAGCCATGGAAATGTAATTATGTCGGTTTTTCTTGCCTAAATTCTTAATTATCTCGTTTGCGTCACATAAACTGGTCTGAGGAAATTGCAATGGTGAAATTAGATTTCGGTGGCGTGAAAGAAAACGTCATCACAAGACAAGAGTTCACAGTTGAAAAAGCCCAGCAAATACTAAAAGACGAAATCGTCGTCTCACTCGGGTATGGCATTCAAGGTCAAGCTCAATCATTAAACATGAGAGACAACGGCATAAAAGTAATTATAGGACAAGAAAAAGAAGGCGTATTCCAGAAAGAATGGGACAAAGCAGTCGCAGACGGATGGAAACCAGGCGAAAACCTCTTGCCCCTGGAAGAAGCAGCCACAAAGGGTACCATCAAAATGTTTCTGCTCACAGATGCGGGACAGAAAGCAGTCTGGCCAAAAATTAAAGAGACCCTCAAGCCAGGAGATGCACTTTACTTCAGCCACGGCTTCTCAATCGTTTATAAGGAACAAACGGGGGTAATTCCGCCCAAAGACATAGACGTTATTCTTGTTGCCCCGAAAGGTTCAGGCACCAGCGTTCGACGCAACTTTGTTGATGGAACAGGCATTAACTGCAGCTTCGCCGTCCACCAAGACGCAACAGGCAAAGCTGAGGACCGCGTGAAAGCCCTTGGCATAGCCATCGGTTCAGGCTATCTGTTCCCCACCACGTTCGAGAAGGAGGTTTACAGCGACTTAACTGGTGAACGCGGCGTTTTAATGGGCGCGTTAGCAGGGATAATGGAAGCCCAATACAACACGCTGAGGGAGCATGGGCACAGTCCGAGTGAGGCGTTCAACGAAACCGTGGAGGAACTCACTCAAAGTCTAATCCGTTTGGTGGACGAAAACGGCATGGACTGGATGTACTGCAACTGCAGCGAAACCGCACGCATCGGCGCGTTAAGATGGAGGAAACGGTTCCGCGACGGCGCAAAACCATTGTTCGATTCGCTCTATGAACTGGTGGCTACCGGAGAAGAAACCCGAATCGTTCTTGAAAGAAGCCAAGAAACAGACTACAGACAGAAACTCGCAGACGAACTCAAAGAAATGGGCAACTCTGAAATGTGGCGTACAGGGGTCACCGTACGCTCGCTGAGACCAGGACGACAAAAGCAACAGTAACTCCCTATTCGCAACCCTTCGATTTGTCTCACACTATTTTTACTACATCCCCAAATTCAATTTTCAACCACGCATCCCTAACGCACAGAACAGCACAACGCACACTAGCATAGTTGCTATGTATTCACACACGCGCTTAGCAAAGTCTTATAATACATAAGTAAATAAAACAATGGGAGGCGAGCGAATATGGACATTGAACTAAGGGATTATGACGACCTTAAAGAGGCATATCAAGGCAGATATGAAGGCGACGACTCGTATCTTAGAAGGATAAGTGATGAAGTTAAGGCCATAAAAGGCGAGTATGAAGGCTTTGGAACATATTTACTACGATTAAGCAGTGAAGCTAAACCTGAAAGATGCGACTACGGCGCGAAGTCTTTTCCGATATTAAAAGTTGCGATTCCAGCAGTTTCATTAGCTGTCGTAGGTGTTGGTCTTTTCTTATATCTTGCTAAAGGCAAAAAAAATGTGCTCAACCGATTCCACCGTTGAGCGCGTGCATGCGTACGTGTTCTTCTTGCACGATGAGTGCTGCTAGCCGAAGCTAGTTATTTGCTGTTCGCTATCCACTATCCGCTATCCGCTATTATAGCATCAGATTCTTCGTATGGCTCTTCTGCCATTAAAGTAGTGGCATCCGATTCTTCGCGTAACTCTTCCACGATTGACCCATATGCGAACAGCAATTGTGGTTGCCGAACTTCAGCTAATCTAGTCTGGTCTTCAGTCACAATGAAATCAAACAGTTTCTTTATATCTTCCAATGTAGCTGTCTCATCGAACGGGGAAATCCGACTCCCTACTAAACGATGCGGGTAATAATACAGCACGAAACAGTATTCGCCTTTGGAAGGTGTTGATGATTGCTCTTCTCTGATTTCAAACCAAGTCATCTTTTCACGTTCAAAAATGAGTTTTAACTTACCTACAAGTGCCAACTCAGAGTCTTTGAAAACATGCGTTCCTTTTTCTTCTCTAGAAAATGCTATGGGAGTGTGGAAATATGCCTCCCCTTTGAGTGGTTGTACGAAAGTCACGTTTTCTATTTGCCTTTTGCTTTTTCCGAACATCTTGTCTCATAAACTAGACTTATCGCACGCTTCTTATGAATTATGAATTTGGAAAATGGATTTAACTTCCATAAAATACGTACAGTTAAGCGAGGACGTAAATAGATTCTTTTCCCAAGCAAAGGAACGTGTTTTTTCTTGCGCATTGTTTTTTATGAGGAAACTGCACTACGCGCAGTAAGAAGGCTCCAATCTTTAGTGTCTGCAGGTTTCCAATTCTATTTGGTATGCGCAGCCAGAGGTCCTTTCGAAGCCTTTATGAAATGAGATTTGCTCATCCCATTAGGTTGTCTCATACAATGGAACTTGCAAGGCGGAGCGAAAGCGACGCCGAACATTTTAGGACCAGAAAAAAGAAGGACGGTTATTTCCGTTTTTTGGATAGTATTTTTTTATTTTATGGAGTTGTAGTCTGGTTTGGTTCGTTGGCTGGTTTCTTTTTCATACTATAGTTTATCCACAAGATGACGCCCAAAGCTGCGGGAATTCCAAAGATTATTGCTACCCAGATTAGTATTGAAATCATTGATTCTACGACGTAGTCCAGAGACCAAGAGGAGATAGCGACATTCCAGTTTCCATCAATGAAAACCTTGATGCAGAAGGCAATGAAGAATAGAATTGAAATTCCGCTGCTACCTCCAGTTGTGCGTGAGCGACTGCTAAAGAAATGATACTCCTTCTTTTCTTCGTCAGGTAGTCTTTTCCACCATTGCCACCCACCCACTGCAGCTATACCTACTGGAATTCCGATTAGGATGAGCTCCCAGAAAACCAAATGTAACATGAACGTCACCGCATTGTTCATTGTCCAAAGACCCAAAGTCATTGGTATCATACCCGTTGATTGAGCATCGCCTACAAACCACAGGAAGACTAGAACTGAAGCGACTAATGCCAAAATAGCGCCGATCACAAATAAAGAAGCTATCTTCCAATGCTTTCTTAAGAATGCTTTCCAACCATTTTCTGACTCAGTTTCTGACATCATGTTTCCTCTCCCTTCAATTTACAAATATACTGATTGATATTTGTTACAAGTTTATATAACAATTTGCAAGAGCGCGGGCGCCCAGGTCATCGGGAGTCAAGATGACGAACTCGTAGCCGGCATCTGAGTATGCTTCGAGCTTTTCTATTACTGTTCTGCTGCTGTTTGGCTGTTCGCTGAGGACTATAGGGTTTAGTCCAAACTCTATCAGCATATTTTCAGCGTGCGCCGAGACGTAACTTGACTGTTAACCTGAGAAAAGTCGATGGGTTAGTTTACGTTTTTTTATGGGCTATTAACTAGCTATTTCAGTTTGGACGTGACTCCTATGGCTAAGCTGACTGCGCTAAGTTGGGTAACTTGGCTATTTCCCAGTTCAATGTAAAATAAGTATTGCACTAATGGTGCATCTTCTGCTATTTCCAGCGTTAGAACAGTGGATTTAGATTCATTCGGTAGCAAAACCAGCTCGTTGTTGCTGAAAGTATAGTTGAATAGTTTGTTTTGAGGTGTAGAATTATTCCATGCTGTATTGTTAAAACCAGCTAGCTTGAGATTTTCTATTAGAATTGTAAGTTCTTGGTCAGCAAGCGAAATTAAGGTGACATTTACCCTTAGCGTTGAGCCTTGGGTGACATTTTCCCTATAGGTTGAAAGGTCAACATCTAAAAGTGGAGGATCGTGATAAATAGCATCTCCTCGCTCGCTGATAATTTGACGATTTCTAAAATCTTCGTACACCACTATAAAAACAGCTGTTACTATCAAAATGACGCCGACAATGAGGAAGTATTTTTTCACTCGGTCTCACTACAATTAGAAAAAGGTCATATTTTCGATTAAAGTTTTCCGTTAAAAGCGACGCCGAGTGCTTTGAGAGTGGAAGAAAGAATTAATCATATACATATAGAATTAGATATTTTCATGGAAGACCAGTATTCATATCAAACGTTTTGCAACAAAATTGATGACGATATTCATATCAGTAAAGGACGCAGTTCTATATAGGAGATTGATGGCGTCGTCCCAGCCTTAGGGCAAACTAATTTTTTGCTGTTTCTTTTTGGCTGTTTTTTCATTATATTCCCTCTGCTCTGTTATTAGTGCTCCTAGATTTAGGGTTTCAGTTGCTTTTTGAAATATGCGTAACTAAACGCAAAATTATGCTATTTGAATATCGAAAATCTTTTACGCACCTTTCTATGCGGATTGGCGAGAAGACATGGTGTCTTCTGGCTGTCATTCCTATTTTGGTTTTTGACTGCGTTGCCCTTCGGTTAAGAGAGAGCATTAGCGGTCTTGTTTTCCGCGCACATCATAGAATGCTCTACTAAACACTGTGAAGCCTTGGAAACAACGAAAAAAACCAATATAAGACATATACAGCGCGCGCTATCCACAGTTTGCGGAAATGTGATTTTAGGAAAATATAAATAGAGAATTTATAAATACAAATTTGGGGGTAGAATTTATGGTAGAAGCTATTATTTTGACTAAGGTTGATGCGGGGAAAGATCAGGAAGTCCTTGAGAAAGCAAAGATAATACGTGGTGTGAAGCATGCATGCGCAACTTACGGCGTATATGATTTGTTTATTCAGGTTAATTTTCAATCGATAGAAGCACTTGACAGGTTCGTTTTTCATGAACTGCGTGCGATTCCTTTCGTTAGGGAGACGGTAACCCTAGTATGTTCTACTTTCGTGTGTTGAGGTTGTGAGTACTCGTAGCGCGCGCTTTGTTTTGGGATAGCTAATTGTCATCTTCTGGAAAGAGTTACTTTCCTTTTTCTGTGTATTCTATAATACCTAGTTTTTTGAGGTAATCCAAATTGTTATTGACGTCCCGATACTCTACAAGTTTGCAATTAACTATGCGAAAGACGTCAACCATCTCAGTTGTTATCTTTTTGCCTGTGGGCGCTATTCCCATAAATTCACCTGTATGGGTCCCTGTAAAATCTACAATTGAGTAGAATGCTTCGTGTTATGAATGCGTTTGACTGTTGTGCGTCATCCCTTACGAGGCTTCTGGAACGTTCGAGTCAAAGCGGAGCGAGGCGGAGTGAAAGCGACGCCGAGCCAAAGTCATTATGCTATATTTTGAAAAGCTCTTGTTTTTGGCGCAGATATTTCTCGGGGTTAATTTTCAGTTTTTGGCATAGCTCTCGAAATACCTTGACTCGCTCTTTTCTATCTTCAGTGTTAAAACGTAAAAAGAAGGGTCGTTTTCCCCAGT
>SMTZ1_10000133_pt1 | contig 59451 bp, 54 predicted proteins | sample DeeMarSWOR136_30_FD_25667 | JGI IMG/M metagenome (IMG submission 25667) | reverse complement strand
AACCGATCAAGATGGAGATGATAAGTACCCCAAATCAAAAGGAGAAATGGTGGACTGGGCGAGATCGGATTACTCTCAGGATTATCTTCTGCGATGATAGAATACTGCTACTAATAGAGTAATGCCTACTATACTGATAGCTAGAAGAGTAATCGATAATTCCCAATCGAAATCGTTCCAACTCTCAATTAATGGTAGGATGTTTGTATCATTTAGTGTTTCTAACACTGATATCTCTGCATTGAGAATACTACGATTGGTTTCAATCATCAAGACAATTCCCGTTTGTTGATCATAATACCGGTTCATCTGATTTCCCACTGAGTATACATTTTCTGTCAACCAACATATTCGTGTGGTGGGCAAGCAGTCAAATTCTAGTGGTCCAACAGACACAGGATATTCATTTGTTTCATACATCGTGTTGATTGGAGTACTCTCGTTTGTTTTGGTTGAAATCCAGAATGCTATCTTCTTATTCACTGGATATCCATCGATCTCAGAACCATTTGGATGAAATGCATTGAGAATGAATAATGAATCTCTATCGACTATCAATTTTCCACCACCTGGAACAATGGCAAACGAGTCAGTTGTGGAATTGAAAATCAGACCATGGGAGCGAATTTCTATCTCGATAGTATCTGGTTCCACTGATTTTATTTTCCAATATAATTCATGTGTTTCATCATTTGAGAACTCTTGTTTATACTGAGCATATGATCCAATATCTAAGAATTCAGGAAGACCTGTTTGATTTTGTGATAGAATTGGGTGTGGTTGGACCAGTAAGATAGAGCAGAAGAGAACGAGGGTGAGTACACGAATTGACATTTCACTTTCATGCTATATTGACACGAAATAGGAAAAGAGTTTCGAACAAAGAAACGAAATGGTGGACTAGGTACGACTCGAATTCAGTGATGACTATCACTCTTCTCCTCACTATGCAAACCATTTCTCAGAAGAGTATAGGATTAAGGTCGGGCATTGCGCCAACTACTCCAAATATATGCAATCGAAACACAGGATTCCTTGAAGAATTCCCCTTATTGAGAGAGACTAATCATGAAGAGGATAATCACCTCGATCTTCATCCTCCTCCTTGTTGTTGGTCTATTTGTTCCCCTATGTAATGGCACTGGGACCGGAATTGTTTCATCTCGTGTAGAGGAGGAAATTGGAAGAATTGTCACTGAAGGTAACATCCCATCATTTCATGCTTGCGTAGTTTCTAATGACGAGATAAGCTGGGTGAAAGGTTTCGGAGCACAGACCGCCTATGATACTGTCTTTCTCATAGGCTCTATACAAAAAACACTCGTGGCAATCTCAATACTACAACTCTTTGAGAATGGTAGCATTGAATTAGACAATGATGTTAGTGATTACCTTCCCTTTGAAATTTCAAATCCTAGTTACTCCGATGTTGCCATCACAATCAGAATGCTGCTTGCACATCGAACTGGGTTGGCTACTCTTCTACCACATGAGTTCTGCTATGATTGGGAAGGTGCCTATTATCCCGACTACGCATATGGGCGAGAATACTATACTCCTGTAATCGGCCTTTCATTAGGCGATTTCCTCAACGAGTGCTTGACTCCAAGTGGTTCTTACTACAGCAGTTCTAACTGGCTATTTGAACCAGGAACCCAGTACAGCTACTCTAACGCTGGCTACAAGATATTGATGTATCTTATAGAAACGGTGTCAGAACAGACTATCTCAGACTACATGCAAGAGAATATCTTCAGTCCGTTGTTCATGAACAACACAGGATTCAATTCTTCAGACTTCATAGGTCATCATGCCTTACCTCACACACGCATATCCGGGTCAAACCTTGAGTTACCTATATGGGATGGACAACACATGATGCGAAGCACAGTGAGCGATCTGGGACATCTCATGATCGCCCTCATGAATGGAGGACAGATCGGTGACTCTCAGATCCTCCAGCCAGAAACAATCGACATGATGCTTGAGAGAGTATCAGACTTCGCCAGTGAGAATACCGTTCCATCGGAACTCCGCTGGGAGGGGTATGGTCTTGGTCTGGATATCTTCTCCCACGGTCTCTTTGGTCATGGAGGTTCTACTATCGGATATAAGGGTCTGATGTACTTCAATCCTACAAAGATGATGGGGTATGTCTGGCTTTCAAATGTGAATTGCATCTTGAACTACAATTCCAATGACTGGTATGACATCGCCCGGAACACAACAGAGATTCGAAATCTAGTACTCGTTGATATAGGTCTGTTTCCAGCATCTCATCTCAATCCAGTCCTCGTCATCGTTTCAGGTGTCGTATTAGCAATTTTTCTGATCAATATCTTCCGTGTTCGTAGACGTTCATAGGGTTCTGATTATGTTGTCTTGAAAAAGAACTCACAAGCTGGATTTAATGGAGAAGAGAGGTGGTGGACCGGGCGAGATTCGATTCGTTTATGTTCCTGAAGAAGTATCAAGCATCAAGCTATCTAAGGTGCTGTTAGGGATATGCAGACATACATTCTTCTACCATACATAAAACGACGTCAGATTCCTGAAGAATTCCATGATGATGACAATAGAACACCTGAATCACTCATTGAATACCTCATCCATCAGTTCACTCAACCAGGCGACACAGTCTTTGATCCTTTTGCAGGTCTTGGAACGACACTCCTTGTTGCTGAGGAAATGGATCGGATACCATTTGGAATTGAGGCTGATAAAGATCGTTTTGAGTATATCCGCTCCCAAATTGAATTCAAGGATAATATCATCCTTGGCGACTCCCGAAATCTAGACGAATTCCAATTGCCGCTCATCGACTTTGTTTTCACATCACCCATTTTCATGAGAAGTGATGAAAAAAAGAATCCGCTTTCTGGCTTTACAGAGAATGGGACCTATCAGGACTATCTAAATCAGCTTCAGATAATATTTCGGAAGTTACGTGCATTCCTAAAACCTGAGGCCAAGGTGATTGTTGAGGTCTTCAACCTAGGAGCCACCAGTACTCGACCAGGGACCCTCCTGGCTTGGGATGTGGGTCGTGTTTTATCCCAAGTCCTTGATTTTGAAAAAGAGATTATTGCATGTTGGCAGGGCACGGATTATGGAGATAGTCCACACATCTATGGCTATAATCACAGTTACTGCCTAATGTTTAATTCAAAATGAAGCTGGTGGACTGGGAGAGATGATGGGTCTGATATCTTCAGTTAATCATTCCACAACTTGTACATAGCTCTCTATGGGAAGAAGCTGACGACTCACAGTGTTCAATGTCTTTGGTGTCAACTTCCCCTGTTCAATCAATTGGCGGCCAGATCCTTTTACAGCTTCGAGCACCTCGTCTACGTTATCACCGGAATCCAGTATCCTATCCTCTCGTTTTATTTCTAAAACTAAAAACATAGTACAGCAGAAGAATCGTAACTAATGGATACAAGAATGAAATGGACATGAAGAAAGTGCCCACAATAGCTTGTTCAGCGCTTTGGATACTAATGAAAGGCAGACCAAATGCATCAATCAAATAGTGCGCGACAATACCCGGTATAACATTACCGCATTTGACAACCGAATAGCCCCAGGCCATACCATAGAGCGTCGACATTATGAAATAGAAGAAGACCAACTCTAATGGTTCAAACAGTAAATTTGTAAAATGAAATAGCCCAAATAACAAGCTGCTCACTAGGATTGCGATTTTTTCACTGTATTTTCCCAAGACTGTATTTAGTACGACTCCACGAAATGTCATCTCTTCCCATAAGGCTGGAATTAATGCATAAATGAAAATGAACCAGCCAGCAAATCCCTCTGTGGGATAGCTCAATATTAGACTGAAATCTAGACTAAGAACTCCTAAGAATAAGGCCATTATGATACAAATAACGAAAAAACATAGCGCTGAAAGTACGCCCACTAAGCTGGATCTAGATATAGAAACGTTTTGTCTAATACGGATATCATCCTTAACATAGACTTTGAGGATTTTCTTGCTTAGTGAGAAGTATAGAATGAGTGGAATTATCAGAGTAACGCATATTGCACCTGAAAGAAAACGAACTGAAAAATCAATTACCAGAATGAATATCTCTGGAAAACCAGCATCATTTAATACGTCTCCGAGCCTTAGGATGAGATTTATACTCAATACAAGACTGAAAACTATTGTTACTAAGATTCCGCTTATTAGAGGGTACTCTTTCATAATTCTCTTGTTATCTTTCACTGTTCTCAAGTTCTCCTAACGCACAATATGTCTTTTATTTCGAAACTAGTGTGATTCTTTCAAGGAACTTGATTATTCTTGGCCCACTTCCTTCAAAGAGAAACGCAAGCAGTAACACAGTAGCTCGTATAACATCCATGATATAAATAGAAAATGTTTGACGCTATAATTACAGTCATTCTAGAGCAAGCGCAGTTCCTTGAGTAATTAGTTCTAAAAGATTCGTGACTGATCCCTGTTAGAAAATAAATGGTGGACCGGGCGCGATTCGAACACGCGACCTCGTCTTTGAAAATGACTACAGAGTATGATATATGTCAAGGTTTACCTATGATGCAGAGCGGAATTTGATTACAGCTCGTTGGAGATTCTTCGTGACCTAATTATATGAATAAGAATAATTACGATGAAGGCTCCTCCAACCACACCAATACTGATTAAGCCAAGCTCAATGTAAGGGAAAGGCCCGACGAGTAGTTCAGGAAATCGATCCACTTCATAATGATTAATCTCATAGACACCAGAGCCATCATAGTCACTCCACATGTTGCCTCGGCTCACTCCATCATCCCATTGGTTGCTATAATTATCACTTTGCGCGTTATACCACTCATTCCATCCTATCGAGTTACCAAAAATCATGTTGTTATCGCAGCTAAAGGCTAGATATACTCCCCCCTTATTGTACAGTACTGTGTTGTTCACAAAGAAACAATCTGAGGTGTTATAGAACTCAGTTCCCCATGTGTTGAAGCTCAAAGTGGTATTGAGGATAGTACATAGTCCCGAAAACCACAGTCCTAGACCCCTGCGGCTTCCAGATATTGAGCAATTAGCAACAAGAGCATTGAATGATCGTTCAAAGAATAAGCCACTGTCTACATTGCTGGAGAAGCTGCAACCTAAAACTTTAGTGCTGTTCGATTCCTCAACGACTGTTCCAGCAGCGCTACAGTTAGCGATGGTCATATCCGTCATACTACAGTTGTCACTGAAGAGAATCTGAACACCAATGGATGTATTGGTAATTGTTCCATGGTCAATAGATAGGTTGCTGCAGTTCAAAAGAATAACTTGGCCATATGAAGTCCCATCAATTTTACTCCCATCCAAATCTTGAAAGAAGCCTAGCAGCTTTCCATTAACAGTATTGTCTTGAAATAGATACTCGGCATTAAGGAACTCTCGTCCAGAGATTGAATGGCCGTTCCATTCCCAGTCCCAAAGGTGAAGGACAACACCATTATTCTGAAGGGTGTTCCCAACCAGTTGAGTATCTCCACAAGCGTAAATCTCAACTCCATAGTACACATTATCATGAATGTTGTTGTCACTAATCGAGGTGTCATTTGATCCCAGCAGACTTATTCCTATACTGTTCTCTGCGAATTCATTCTCTCGTATTGAGCAATTTACGCCTCTGATAAGCCAAATTCCCTCTGACTCACATCCTACCACAGTATTTCGTGAAAATTCGCAATTGGTGCAAGTATCAAAGATTACATGGCCCCAAACATCAGAAATCAAGGAGTTACCAACAACTGAGCAGTTGGTACAGCCCCATAGTACTAAACCTGCACTACCCGATGCACTAGTTGATTCTATTCTACACTGCGATGAATTCCTGATTGTCCAATCACACCACTCAGATATGCAATTTCTGATTTCACCATTTGTTACGTTAATAAGCCAAAATGCCATTCCACCGTCAGCTGCAATAAACTTGCAATTACTGATTTTGAAGAAGACTGTGATGTTTGCTATGAAGACTCCTGTTTCCTCATCGCACTGTATCTGAAGATCCTCTATCAGATAGGGTTCACTCATTGTTCCCTTTCCAGGCCACCCTTGAGTGATGAAATCCTGATTCTCCATGATTCTTATTGGTTCATGAGGGATTATTTCCAACATCGCCGCTTTGGAAACAGACTCGTTCCAAGTATGTAAAACCAGATTGCCGCTAACAAATGGTACTACAATTACTAGCGTGGTTAGTATGGAAGTCCAAATCATTACTTGTCGAAAGCTGAGCGTAAATACTCTCCTCCAAAAGATTCAATGATAATTTGCACATTGATTTCAGATAAACTTTCTTTACTATGGTAACCAGTTAACAAGGCAAAAAGTAGATTTTACCGTTTTACTGTGAAGTTGAATATGTGTTCAGAAACAACAAGAAAAAATCCGCAACTTATTTTGACTGGCGAGATTACACTAATAATTGCAATTTCATCAATATTAATTTCTATAGCTCTTCTTTCTGAATTGAGGACACTTTCTTTAACAATACTAGGTGTTGGAACAGCTTTCCTTCTACTAACCATAGGTTTGTTGTACTATGATAAGTCAAATTCAAAAATCGGTGAGAATCTCAGTACAACTGGAATCTGGGGGATTTGTATACTAGCTGCCAGCAGTGTTACAGTTTGGGTTCAAAATCTTTTTGTCGCACTCAGCAATATCATAATTGGAGATCTACTTCTTTTCTATGCTCTTTCGGACAAGAGAAGAAGATAGAAGAAGTGGTGTACCGGGCGAGATTCATTAAACAAGAAATGCTTATTGATTCGAGGTTGAAACCTTCTCCCAAAGAGTCGAAACGAACATTGCTGCAATTAGCAGACCAGTGAGAGAAAATGTCAATCCCACCGGAATCGCGAGAAGCCGGAGAGCAGAGTCAGTGAATCCAATTATAAAAGCGTAGATTGATGGTGCTGTTGCGACCATATACATGAGAATAGCTGGACCCATAATGCTCTCCCACTGAGTACTCCTCTCAAAGAAACGGAAGAACACGTAGATGAGCAAAAGCTCTATGGGCATCATCACTAAAAGTACCCATGAAAGGAACAAAGGATTAGTGTTACCTGGGAGATCTGATTCGGGAATTATGAAACTGACAAGGGGCAACACTACTGCATAAACAAGGAATACCAGTCTTATTCTATTCGCATTTCCTAGCGATGAATCATCAAAGGATATCGTCGAATCCATCTGAACCATAATGACCATCGTGACTTCTGTATAAAAGCATCGTTTCTATTGAAGTCCATTCATTACGATATTGATTGCAGAAAGAAATGGTGGGCCGTGCGAGATTCGAACTTTTACTACGCTGGAGCTGTTTTCCTTGTCATGAATCGCCTCTTAGCTATTAGAAGAATCTGAAGAAGACCAAATAGAAGCACTCCTAGGAGGAGTATAATATTTCCAATATCCGGAGTAAATGGAATCCTGCCAAAATCTTCAATAGTCAACAATAACAGGAACAGCTCAAACAAAAACATGCAGGATGTAAAGATCTCATAATCCTCTCTTCTTTTCGACCATTTCCAGAGTACTATCAGATCAATGGCAATCACTGCTATCAATGTAATTTGGAAATTCATTGGATAAAACAGGGGGGTTGGAAGTACGTCTCCGGGTCTGTAAGGGTAACTGATGATACGCCTATAATACTCTACATAATCTAGGTGTTCTATGACTGGTAATGCACCAAACATCACAATCCGTGACAGATGTGAAAGTTTACTGAGTAGTATATTGTTCGACTGCTCAACCGGGCTCACTGCTGACACACTCAATCTCCACACTAGATAATTCCTTGAAATCTTCAGATGAGTCTTGTGAATTTACTATTAGAATGAAAAGTGGTGGACCGGGCGAGATTCGAACTCGCGACCTCCTCCATGCCAAGGAGGCGATCTACCGGGCTGATCTACCGGCCCATGTTGCTGGTTCGCAGTTCCTAATGGAACGGTTAAAAGAATTGCGGAGTAGTTCCATAGATTCCTCAGTAAATTCAAATGCGTTAATAGATTCCATATGATTGGGAGTTTCATGACTAGTAGCCTGACAAATGAAGAACTGACATTGGAGGCAAGAAAACTACGAAGACGGTTGGCCTGTGTCACTGGTCTACTAGTAGTTCTAGCAATTCTTTATTTCTTCACAGATCTTATTGGCTTGATTGTGATTATTAGTTCTAACCAAATAACAATCATAGCTTTAATCGTCACTATGGTGATGGTTGCATTTGTTGCAATCCTAATCTTACTAAATCACTTCTTTGTAAATGTGCATGAGCAATAACAGCAATAAAGAGTCCTTACAATTTTGGTAAAGTGCGCAAAATGATGATTCAAGCCTCGTTCATGGACTGGTTGGGCTCAAACCTTGCAGGTATGATGTTTGCTCTCTCAATGCTTTTCGTCATCATGTTGATCATCTACATCAAACTGTTTGTCCGCATCTTCTACAAAGGTACTCTCTATAGGCACTATCGTAAAGGTAGATTATTGACAGAAAGCGATAAAGGAGGAATGGTTGCACTCATCCCATTCTTAGACCGGCTTGAGGTGTTTGATGAAGAATCCACTGAATTCGATGGCTACTTTGATGAATCTTAGAAACAATCATCCACGAACACGGAGTCCATGGACCTTTTTGTGCGCCCAGTTGTACTGACGTAGCTTAGCAGAACTACCAAATCCACAGGCCGCACATTTCTTGTGTCTCACGTGATAGGACCTTCTTCCACATCTCCTGCATCTGATATGGTGTGGGTTGTTTTTCTTACCTTTGGAGGGTGTTCCCTTTCCCATTATCATACACTCCTTGAACTATTTTGGTGGAGGTGAAACAATCACGACATTGTCGCCTCTCACTATCACGGTCTTGACCACTTCGATTATCTGCTCACCGGTTTCAGGATCGGTTGAGATTTCTTCCGCATCCTCGAGGATGAGGTTCAAGTGCTGGTCATAGCCACGCAGTTTTCCCTTGATTTTCTTCTTGCCTTTCAACTCGACAAGTACTTGACCCCCAATCGAGTTCTGAAGGAGTTCCATAGGTCTACCTGCGTTCACTGTAATCACCATCACAGAAACAACATCATATGGTCGACGGTCACACGATGTTCTCGCTACCCTTTGGGCATGGCTTAAAAATATGACGATGCTGACGGTGTTATCTGATGCAATTCTATTGCGTAGGCTTCAAAAGGCTTGAACCATATCCTCTAGATAATGCCAAAGATTGAACGAATAAAGAAGCGACATCTCCTCAAGAAACGTGAACAACGGGATGAGCTTGCCAAAATTGAGAAAGAGCTGGGATCATCAATCAAAGGTCTTGACGCCAAATCACAGCTAGAAGCTGGAATACTTGATGATGGGTCTCGAATCCTTCTTCTCAAAGGAGAAATCATATTCTTTCAACACGAAGGACGAATGTTTCCTGCCCTTCGAGCTCTTTTGAATGGCTTAGTTGATGTACCACGTGTCACGGTTGACATGGGAGCTGTGAAGTTTGTTGTCAATGGTGCCGACATCATGCGTCCAGGAATAACAGAAGTTGATGCCCGAGTAAAGGAAAATGGTATTGTCATGATAGTTGACGAGAACCATGGGAAACCTCTAGCTGTTGGGATATCTAAAATGTCTGCAGAAGATTTGAGGGCTGCCACTAGTGGAAAGGTAATCAAGTCAATTCATCACATCAATGATGACCTGTGGGTCTTTGGCAAGAGTTAGTCTTCATCCTTGAGCTTGGCTCTAACGTGTGCTAACGCCGCTTTGTAGACCTCTTTAGCAAGGTCTGGCTCTAGTCCGCAGTTCTTTGCGAAGCGATCTCTAGCATATCCTTCTTTGCTGGCTCCTAGATCTTTCTTGACCACATCGGATATTGATGTATATCCCTTCTCATAGAGAACTCTTGCCATGCGTCTTGATAACCTTCCAGATGGTGAATCATCCCCAGGAAGCAGTCTTAGTTCAAGCAAGTCGGATTTTGCGAGATCTTTTCCGACACCATACTGAAGTTGTCGAGAGAGCACATTCATGCGTTCAGCTAGATTGTGCTTCTTCATAGTTCTGAGATACCCACTAATACTCTCTGCCACTTGGCTGCAAACTCCTAACAATGAGTCAAGATCTCCCTCATCCAGACTGATCCCTCTCGCAAGTTCAGCTGCCTTCTTCACAATTGTGGACACATCTTGCTCATCTAACCAGCTCTCAAGTACAGCCATCTTGACATCATGTCTTTCAGGCACTCTTCTTATGTACCAGTCTTGTGGTTGGTCTAGTCCCATCAGTTTCAGCTCTGTCTTAGATGGCATGAATGTTCTTGGTCTGATTGACTGTGGGAGTTGAGTCTGTAATATTAGGTCAATCAAAATGGACTCATCAGAATTGTCATCGATTTTGGAAAGTCTACCTTTGATTCGAAGGTAGTCGCTGATTTCAAGATCTGCCAGAACCGCACTACGTGCGTCCTTTGAAAACTTGAACCCATTATTTTCCACCACGAAGACCTCCTGCTTAATTAGCCAGTTGAAAAGTGTCTTGAAGAATCTCTTCATGCCTGAACTGTACGTCTTGTCATTGGTTCCTCGAAAAGTGCTATTCACAAAGTCTAGGAACTTTGATTCTAATTGGTCCTGAGTGAATTTTCTACCATTAGAAGTGCGTTTCGTGAGCACACAGATTGCCAAACTTGGATAGAGAACTCCGGGACTGAGAGGTTCAAGTGGACGATGAAGCAGTTTCTCTTCCATTGCTTGTGAATTCGGCATGTTTCTGTTTGGTCCCTCGAAGACGAGATAGACTCTCCCCCCATATTGAGCCAAGTGATTCTCCCCTATTCTTCCTGCAACCTGCAAGTATCTTGCTCTCGTTTCGAGATAGTAGAGGTTTTGATTCATCAGTATTAACACACAATCAAATGGAAAACTAATACCTGCTGTGATTCCAGTTGTTGATACTACTGTTCTAATTGACTTTTTTCTAATTTCTCGTTCTAGTCGTTCACGTACTCCTGCATCTAAGCCTGAATGATGGAAGGCTGTTCCGAACTTCAATGTGTCAGCAAGTCTGTTGCTTAATGGGAGGTCCTCACCTAGTCCAATGATCCTTTCCACAATATCTGGTGCTACAGTTCTAGGATGACTCCTAGCAAGTCTTCTAGCTATCCCTTGGGCACGAAATCGTGATCCGACAACCACAAGGACAGATTTGTCCTGATAGTTACCCAGATGATCTAACACAGCATCTAGAGCATCTTCATGTGAAGACCTAGCACGTTGGGTTCTATCACTACTTACAATCTCGAACTCATCGTTAATCTTGTTTACAATGAATTCATCTGGCACAAGCCGCATACTTGGTCTAAATATCTGGGCATCAAGCCAACTTGCTACTTCATCAGTTTCACCAAAGCGAGAGGATAATGTAACTAACTGGGTCTGGTCTTTCAGAAGCGTGATAATGCTATCCAGTTTTGTACTCCTATCAGTTCCTAGTGATTGAGGTTCCATTAGAGTAACAGAATCAAGCTCAGTTAATTCATCAACAACAGCGAGTCCTATGTTCTCAGTCCATCTTTTGTTCTTTAACTGTGCCGCAGAGAATGTTTCGTACATTGCGATAATTAGGTCACCAGTTTCGAGGTCCGTTTCTGAAGCTCTACTGAGACCATCATGTCTAACAACTGAATATCCCAATTCTTGTAAAAGAGTACCATATTCCTCAATTATTTGTCTACTCAAGGAAGTATAGGGACTGAGATACAGACATCTGACCCCTTTCTGGAGCCTCAATAGAATGATTATCATTGCGAGAAACGTCTTGCCTGACCCTGGAGGCATCTGGATTACTAAATTACCCCCTACATCTCCGATTTCTTGGACAAACTTCTCTTGGGATGGAAGAAGACTTACGAAGTTCTTGTGTTTCAAGAGTATCTTTGCGGCTCTCTGGACGTCTGTTCTGGTTCCAATCGGTCCACTCAATCTTCCAATAGAAGCCAATGCAAGCCTACCTTCATGTGTAATCATGAACCCTCTCTGCTTTCTACCCTTGTCTCCAGTTGAGATAACAAATCCGGAACGCATGAGCTTGTTCATTGTTTCATATATCGTCCCACCAGACATCAGACTCTGTCGAAGACTCTCATACTCCACCTGGCCCTGAGTTCGTTCCTCCTTTATTTTAGAAGATTGCTTTTCGATTCCATCTAATGCTAGTATTCCATCAACAATCTGGTCCCATCCAAGTGTTGGAACAATCTCTCCGGTCCTAGGACTCAATACTTGGAGGATTTCTATTGCATAACGATTGCTAAGTGCTTTTAGCTGCTCTCTCAAATCAAAGAGGTCCTTGTCCTCCTTCCTCCGCGTAGACATTCCAATCACCAACTCTTTTGATTGTGGCTGTGATAAAGTTTGGCTACTGGTTATAATACTCGGTCTTTTCTTCGAACTTTAAACTATAATCATGAATTGAGGTGTTTATAGTGAGGTCTCTATTCAGACGCAATCGAAGTACTGACTCATCGGAGGAAACTAAGGCTCAAAGAACACTTCCAAGCCTTGGTCTCTTCGCACCAGTTTCCGAATCAAAACAATCAGACCCGCAGCATGATATCAAGCGACTTGCTGAACTAGAACAGATTTTCATCAGAACTAAGAAGCTTGAGTCGCTAACAGATGTGCCTGAAATTGTTAGCGAGATTAGAAATGGAAACATTGTATTATTGGACATCTCACGGCTCAATGATGGAAATGATCAGACCCATCTTGAACTTCGACGCATAATTGAACGAATCCGTGGCGAAACCCGTGGTTATCAAGCTGAAATCGCACTTGTGAATGACGACTGTATTATTGTCACTCCTTCATTCGTGAGCTTCTAGAAACTACTTCAACTTCACGGTTTCTGTGACCATTGGTGCTCTGGTTTCCACATTCAGCGCTTTATGGATAGTTGATGCAAGCCCTATTGTCTTGCTCGCCTCACCATGAGCCACTAATATCCGCTCTGGAACAGGACTCACCCTCTTGACGAAGTTCAGGATTTGTTTCCTATCTGAGTGGCCTGAAAAGCCTTCAACAGTAGCTACTTCCAGATTCACAGGTATCACTGTGGTCTGGCCTTCTCGGTTTCTCATATTCACCTCTTTCCAGCCTTTCTGGATACGACGTCCGAGAGTTCCTTCACCTTGGTAGCTGACAAAACATAGCAGGTTCTTCTCATCTGGTGCAAGAAGTCTGAAGTAATCAACGCTAGGCCCTCCTGCAAGCATGCCTGACGTAGCCATAATGATACATGGTTCCGCCTCTGAAATCTCCTCGCGCTGCTCAGGATTGTCCACTTGCACGAATATGTCGGAAAGAAACGGGTTCACTCCTTGATGGAATATCATTTCACGTATCTTCTTACTTAGGGCTTCTGGATGGGTTGTATGAATTGCAGTTGCCTGTGCAATCATTCCTTCGATGTATACAGGCACCTTTGGAATGCGCCCCTTTGACACAAGATCTTCAATCACAAGCATGATTTCCTGAGCACGACCCACTGCAAGGACTGGAATCAGCACCTTACCACCGCGGTCTAGTGCATGTTTCAATATCGATGCAAACTTCCGTTCGACCTCTTGTCGTGGTGGCATTTTATCAGTGGGATGTCCATAGGTGCTCTCTATAATGAGAGTTTCTAGTCGTGGAAATGTGAAGGTTGCAGGCTCGAGTAGCCGTGTCCTTCCGAATTTGAAGTCCCCTGTATACGCCATGTTGTACTGGCCATCACCAATATGAAAGTGGACTATGGCTGACCCTAGGATGTGACCTGCATTGTGAAGGGTTAATCTGACATCTGGTGCTATGTCTGTTACTTCCCCATAGCTGAGAGGCACGGTATGCAGGATTGACTCCTTTACGTCACGGTCTCGATATGGTCGGAGTTTCCCTTCTCTCTCTGCAACATCAAGATAGTCAAGCTGAAGAAGAGTTGCCAAATTGAGTGTAGGGTGAGTCATATAGACTGGTCCTCTGTATCCATACTTGAAGAGAAATGGCACCATCCCACAGTGGTCTAGGTGAGCATGAGTTATTACCACTGCATCCAGATTGTCAACACTGAATTCGGGCATGTCAAGTCTTGGAAATGCCTTAGTGGGTGTACCAACGTTGACACCACACTCAACCAAAATGTTGCTCTCCGAGGTCTGTAGGAACATGCATTGCCTACCCACTTCTCGAAATCCCCCCATGGCTGTAAGTCTGATCCACCCATTGTTTACCAGAGTTTCTCGGTGAATTCTCCTTCCAATCTCTCTGAATGATTTGTTTCGAGTGGCCGCCTCTGACTGGATGATATAGCGAATTTGTTTGATGAGTTTGCTCTCAATTGGAGGTGTCCGCATTACATTAGGTCGCCAGAAAGTCTGTCTAGTGATTTCTCTGAGAGTTGTACCGCTACGCCCTATCACTAACCCAGGTTTTTGTGCTTCAATTATCACTTCGCCTCTAGATATATCAAAGTCAATAGATGTTATCTCTGCTTCTTTGGGAACGAGCTCTCGAACAGCTTTCTCAGTCTCTTCATGCGTCAACCTGACATCTGGAGCAGACCTGACAACAATCCGTTTTCTCATCTTACGAGCTAAAGCCTTTATTTTGTCACCATCATCTAGTAGAATCTTGGGTGCTTTCGAATAGATGGCTACTTCTGGACCTTCATACTCCACTGAACTGATTGCGGCTGAGCGAGGTAATGCTTTCTTTATCTCCTCTCTAATGTCAACATATTCTTCTTCTTTTTCTTGCTCATTGGGCTGCATAGATAGTCATCACAATCCTTAGCCAATCAATTCCCCATAGTGCTTGGTTCTACCCAGTACGGTTGTACCAAGTAGACATAGCAGAGATTATCTCACTAGATTTTCAACAAATATTGCCACTATTGCCCTTTCCAGATCTTCATGATGGTTTCTTTGTCGACTTCTTGGTACCCATCCTTGTCTATAACACTAACAAGTATGTTATTACCAGTGGCTGCATCCCTTTCGATTGCTGCTGCAATCGAGTTTACAGCCAGTTCGATTGCTTTCTTTTTGGGCAGGTCCTCTTTGTACCCAGCTTCCAAGACACCAAGAGCCACAGGTGAACCTGAACCATTTGCAACGTACTTGTCTGGAATTACACTACCAACAAAGTCTGTATAGAAGACTTGAGGACCTTCGTCATCAAATCCTCCTACAAGAGATCCTAGCATGTAGAGTCCTCGTCCTTGGAACATAATATTGCTTAGAAGACGTGTCAAGGCTTTGACCCGAATGGGTCTACCTCTCTGGATTTCAAAGAGCTTAGCCTCAGCTATCAGAAGGTCCATCATTGACTGAGCATCAGCCACTGATCCTGCGATAGTTGCACCAATTCGATCTGTTATTTTGTAGATTTTCTTGGCTGTTTTATTTGCAATCAGATAGCCCATAGTTGCTCGCTGGTCACTGGCTAGGACAACACAATCCTTGGCAATTAAACCGACAGTTGTTGTCCCCGTCTTCAATTCAGCTGGGGGTTGTGTATTATGTTCCATGTCAATTAACTCCATATAGGAGAGGAATTCTAGAGAACTAGTGACGACCTTGTGTCTTGATTTTGACATTTTAAGGTTTTCTCAGTGGCCATAGAATCTTCTAACCACCAAAGTTCTAGGTCGTGTTCCCTTCAATTGGTTTTGGTCTATCAAATGTCACTACGAGCTTTACTTCCTTTGCATCATCAAACACCTTCAGAGCATCTGCAGCAATGCCAATCTCAGCATATTGGATATCCTGAATGTATCTAGTTTCTTTAGGCATCTCAATTGTGACGATTTTCTTTGCGACTGAGAATTTGAACTGATCAACAGGGATGCCAGGCACACGTCTCTTGACAACCGCTCGAAGCTTCTCCTCAGGGTCTGAAACAATGCTTCTTAGAGTCACGTCAAAGACAAGAGTCCGACCCGCAAGTGGACTGTTGAAGTCAACTCGAACTTGTCTACCAAGCACAGCAGTGATAACACCTCTTTCGTTCCCGAATGTTATCTGCTCTCCCTTAATAGGGCGAGCCTTGTGTTTTGCGAGCTTTGTCTTGGCAATCATCTTGACCTTTTTTGGGTCCCTTGGACCAGCACCTTTCTCAGGTGGAACCTCAACAGTCTTTGAATCACCCACCTTCATTCCAACTAGTTCCTCTTCCAAAGCTCCGAGCAACCAGTTCCAGCCTATAGCTACCAACATTGGTTCATATCGATCATTCTCTCTATAGATTCCAGATTCTTTGGCCACCTCATCCATTGTTGTATCAAATACAACACCATCATCTTTTGTTGTAGCACTATAATCAATATAGACCAGGCTCTTCTCGCCAACAACTGTTTCTGCTTTTGTTGTCTTTTTAGCCTGCTTTTGGCTAGCGGCTTTCTTAGCTGGTGCCTTTTTCTGCTTGGTAGATTTCTTCTTTGACATATCTTGATCCCTCTCGAGACTCCAAGAACGCTTCTAACCGCTTCATTCTGGGTTTCATAAAACAGTTTCTCTGTGGTCCTACCAAAGCACTCCTCTTAGTACTTGTATCTTTTCAAAGAACAGGGATGCCTCCGCAACTGTTTCAGTTTCAAATCCGCATTTAGTCATAGTTTCTCGAATTGAGTCTGTATCTGCAATGGTCGATACAATCACAAAGATTCTTCCTCCAGCCACTAGATGCTCAGATGCTTGTCTTATGAATCGTTGGGCGATTTCTGTCCCTTTTTCCCCTCCTATTAATGCATGGTCAAGATCAGTCTGGTCATCATCCTGCGGTAGATATGGTGGATTGAATACAATCAGGGAGAATTTACTTGAAGGTGCCAACGCACAGAGCAGGTCTGATTCAATAACATGACAGTTTTTGAGCAGGTCATTTCTCGTTAAGTTCTGCAGAGTGTTGCGAACTGCCTCAAGAGAACTGTCGATGCTCACGACATCATTGGCTTTCATAGCTGCAACCAGAGTGATGAGTCCTGCTCCGCACCCTACTTCTAGAAATGCATCGTCTGGTTTGATCTCTAGACTATCGAGAAGAAGATAGGTGTCCTCCGAGGGAGGATATACTCCTGGAAAGACAGTGATATCATATCTATCCTTATCCACTGTTTTCACACTCGTGGATCTTCGATTGAGCCATTCTCAATCAACATTAGAAGCACATCTGCAAGACTAACCAATCCCTCTAGACCAATAGATCGAAGTCGCTCATCACCTGATAGGACTCCGTCCAGATTTTTCAAAACCTCATCTGCCAGACCCTTGTTTACTCTGAGATTGCGGAACCATATTCGTAATGCCCCTCTTAGGGTCTTCTTTGGATATGGATAGATGCCCTCAATCATCCAATGAAATACTATGGAATCTTTTGCGAATACTCCCTTTCTTCGAGGTATCATTCGTACAACCATGGAGTCAACAACAGGTATTGGATAGAACCTGTTTGCAGGAACTTCCAGAATCTCCTCCACTTCTGCATAATACTGCACATTGATGGTGAGTCTTGAATATTCGGGTGTTCCAGGATTTGCTACTAATCTTTTGGCGAACTCCTTCTGGTACGTTAGGATTGCTTCTTCAAAGTTTAGTTCCCTCAGTATTCGAAATGTTATCTCAGACGATATGCTATAGGGAAGATTAGCGACTATCTTGTTCACATTGGGCAGGTCTATTTTGAGTGCATCTCCCACAATAATGGTCACATTGATGAAGTCCTTTAGTGCATCGCGTAGAGCATTTGCTAGGCGAGGGTCCAGCTCTATTACATAGACTTGCTGAGCTCTCTCAGCAATCCATCTTGTTAATGCCCCGAACCCACCACCAATCTCTAAGACATCATCCCGCTCTGACAGATTGGCAAGATCAACGATGTTTCTTGCCACACTCTGACTGTTCAAAAAACTCTGCCCTCGCTTCTTCTTAGGTCTTACATCGTATCTCTTGAGAAGTCTACGAATATCGTCTGACAGAGAACTCACCTGCGTTATACTCAATCTAGCGCCTTGGTGCACGCTTTCTAGTATCCCGTTCGTCCTCTTCCCGTTTTGGTGGTCGAACAAATAACCACCTCTTGACATCCTCTTTGAGTTCGTCAATTATACGAGCTGTGATGACCTTCTTGGGATTTTGCAGTTTTGTACGTGCCGCGATATCATCGAAGCTCTTGAACGGCTTTCGTTTACGTTCTTCCAAAATTGCCCACATGAGTGTTTGTCCTATACCAGGAAGAAGTTGAAGTGAATGCATTCTTGTCGTAATAGGACTAGCTTCGTTGAAGAATTGTACATACTTCATCTCATGTTTTGTTACTATGATCTCAATCACCAGTGCGAGCTCCGCAACGCTCTCAGGTACAAGGTCTTCATAGAAGATCCTTCTTTTGACATGGTCTATCTTACTTGTCGAGTTACGTTGAATGGAAACACGCTCTTGAGGATGTACCTTTACTCCTTTATGAGGAATCATTTCCAACAGTGTAAAATGAGACTCTCCTATACCCTGGACTATCGTATCTCCACGGGGACGTGAATCCCGAAGGAACTCTTTTGGAGGGACAACTGACAGGACATACGCATGCGTCTCAAACATCCTGTTTTGTGGTCCTTCCATATATTCACACTCCTCTCGTTATTAGGGTTCATTGAGATAGTCATAGTTCTGATTGGATAAAAACAATTCGGACTCAGAAACGCCTTGCGCCATTCAAACAAGAGAACTATCGTTTTCTAGTTGTTAAGACCTGTTTTTTATCACTAAGTCCACAATTTCAAGCAGCTGCTCATCTGTCAGATTTGTGGACTTGACATCTAGGATACTCCTGAGTTCTTCTACTGTGGTTGGAGCAATATTCACAATCTGGACTGCATGAGCTCGAGTGATTTCATAACTCTTTAACAATCTCTCCACAAGCTTTGTGGCCACAGCAGGAGCCATCCTTGAGAAAGCACTAGCATGTTCAAGTGTGATGGACTGTTGGAATGACAGTTCTCCTTCCTTTGCTCTCTGGGCAAGAAGTTTCTTGACCTGCGGGAGGGTCACTTCTTCCTCACTGATAATCTCCTTGGGCATTTTTCCAATCAACCTCTGCTAGGTTGGAGATGCTCGCGTCTTACTATGAGTGTCTTTGTGGCTTTTCCAAGTCCCACATCGATCACAACCGCTCGCCCTCTCAAGCCTGTGACTACACCAGTTCTGCCGTGATACCTACGGTGCGGCATTCCTCTATGGAAACCGGGATCGATTACTACATCTACACGTTGACCTACTTCATAGTCGACTAACACCTTGCTTGGCGAGCCAAGTCCACGTTGTCGTACTCTTTTGCTCATCAAGCCACGGGTTCGTGCTCTGTAGCCATGACTCTTCTTGACCATAAAGCATCACTTGTATTGGTTTTGTATCTCGGACTGCATAGATTCAGTCAAAACTGCACCCGAGTTCCAGCATGACCTCTTGAGTCACCACTTAAGGATTTCGCAACAGCTATAGCAGATTTGGTTCGGTCAAGTTACGCCGCTATAAACAGCTATCACGTCAAGCCTTTTGCATAGACACGAAACTCCAAGTTTGCTGGCAATTGATGGGTCTGTCCGACCACCATCACCTGAGACCAGCTCTTTCACATATGTGCCGCCCTGCACTTTGAAGAAAGCCTCGATATCATTGTCTTTCAGCTTCCTCAATCGAACCTCGTGAATCAATTTCTTTCGCACAAGATCGCTCCTCCGATGTGAAACACGCGTTGGAGTACGCTGCTCAATCTCGCTTCCTGTGAGTTCAGCCTCTACCCTTCTAAGTTCTGCACTCTCTATAGGAACTTCGGCCTGAATCAGAGCTGAATATTCTTTGATGTTCTTTGAAGCGTCCTCTTTCAACTTTTGAGAATGCTCTCTACTGGTAATCTTGAGATCTTTCACTTTGATTCGTTTTTTGGCCTCTTTGTTAATTCTCTTCGTTAATAGGATCAAATCAGGACTTCTAATTCTCGGTTCTGAGATTTCTACGACAAATGGTCTACCCTCACCAAGCATGAGAACATCTACATCCTCTCGACCAGCAGCATGGAACTTGAACCTTGTCCCCTTCAACAATGTCTGTGCAGCATTTCCTATGTACTCCGAGATAGAGTCAGGATAGCGTCTTCCAGTTCCCTCACATTCCTCACAACCCTTACCTCTACACGCCTTACAGTCCCATTTGCTCTGCGGAATTCCACGAACCAGTTTTTGATATCTACCGAAGATGAAAACCGGATTTATCTGCAATCGAAGATCCTCCTCAACCATATCATAAATGAAAACCAGATGTGGTCGCTCGAATTCTACTTCCTTCTTTAGCGTTTCATGAAGATGTTTTCCAAGCTCTCTACTGAAATCCGATTTGAGCGCCTCAGCGTGAAGGAGTGAGTACTTAGCTCTGAGATCGTCCTGTCTATCCTCTAACATAGGAAATGGTACAGTTCCAACAAGAAAGCTGTTAAACTCGATGTCTTTGACTAAATCAGAGGCTCTTTGTGATATCTCTTGAACTCTATCAAAAATTGAACTGCCCTTGATAGAGCAAAGGTAACAATCCGTCCTTATCTCATAATCAATCAAGTTCTTTTTGGCAATAGTCTGTGCTGGCTCAAACAGACCATGACCAGCTAGTAGATTAATGATTTTTCTACCCCTTTCTTGATTTCCTGACTTCAAATCATCATCTGCCATCATTGAAAGAGTAAGTTTCAATGAGTTGCCTCTGACCCAGTTTGATGTGTCAGTGCTCAACCAAGCAAACTGTCGACCCAAGCACCTATCACAGACTGTGTATTGCTCAAGAATACTGATTGCAGTATCCAATACATTGTTTTGAATAGGTGTTGTCATCTACCTAGACCTCTTGGAGTCTTTGATTATTTCAGTTCATAAAGCTAGAGGAATGGGTTGATGTATCTCATTGCTCTTAGGCTTAACAAGAACGTGCGAGGATCCGAAACGAGTTTGCGAATTACCTTTCCCTGAAGGTCCATATCTCCCTCTCTTCGTACAACATCAAGTAAACCCAATTCTTGAGCATCCCGAACAATCGAGTCAAGACCTTTGTCAGTCAACGAGGTGAGAGCTTTTTGAGTCATGTACATCGTCTGGAGTTCTCGAAAATACAATGACTTGCATTGTCTGTCATATCTTGATAGTTTCTTTCCTGAATAATCATCCTCATGAAGTGCACTATTAATTACATCTCCTCCTATCTGTGCAGTTAATCCTCCAATAATCACGCCCCCGCCTGTGGTAGCTTTGACCATACCTGCAGTATCTCCAACTATAACAATCCCATCAATTGACACTCTTGATAAAGGCTGGCATACTAATACTGTCCCACCCATGCCCCGGAGAATTTTGGCTTTCTTCAGCTTCTTACTAATTATGGGATGTTGATGTAATGCAGAATCAAGTCTAATCTTTGATTTGTTCTTAGCTGCCAATCCAACCCGTGCTCTTCCTTCTCCAAGGGGGATGATCCACGCAAAGAAACCAGGTGCAAGTTGGCGTCCATAGAACATCTCAACTAGGTCTTCTTCAATATCTACGCCTTTGACCTCGTATTGATAAGCTGGTAGTTTGTTGCTTTTAGACACCACTGAAAATCCTACACTCTTTGACAGAACAGAACGAATACCTTCAGCAATGACTACAGTCTTAGTATCGTAGTTTTGGTTACTAGTCTTAACAGTCCGTGTACCTGTTTTTGAATCTGTAATATGCATAACCTTACTACTAGTCGCAATCTTGGCTCCTCTATCTACTGCATTTCTTGCAAGCCAAGAATCAAATCGTCGTCTATCAACAACAAATGCTTCACGCTGTCCTCTTTCTATAAAGATGGAATGTCCAGATGGAGCATATATTCTCGCTCCTGAAACTGTGTTCTGAACAACATCCGCAATAGGTTTGATATTCAGAGATCTTAGCCCTGATGAGCTTAGCAGACCTGCACAATGATCTGGTTCCCCCACTTTTTCATGTTCTTCTAAGACCATCACATTGTGTCCTGCTTTTGCTATCTTTGTAGCTGCAAGGAGACCAGCAGGTCCTGCACCTATAATGATAGCGTCATAGTTCATGAATAGACCCCTACTAGATGAGCTTTGAGCACGTTTTTAACCGTTTTCCGAAACTTAGACAATCTTGGATGTCAAGATCCATGATTGAAGTTCGGTTCCTGCTTCACTAAGGTTCGCTTCTTATTCACTCACGAGGGAGTGAATCGAAGTCTTACATCCTCTCCACAGGCATTTTGAGTTTCCGGCAAACTAACGGCGACTAGATTACATTCAGCATTGAAGTTTCGGTCAATCCTCAAACCACAAATTTTACAACTATACTCTCTTTCTAATAGGGTTATTTCTTTCTTATTATCACAGTTCGAACATTTCTTTGATGAAGGATATGTCCTCGATACAACAAGGAGTTTTGATCAATACCATCGACACTTGTATCTCAATTGTCTTCTGAACTCAAACATACCCACATCTGCAATAGCTCTAGCCAACCTCCTATTTTTCATCAATCCTGACACATGTAAGTCTTCAATCACTATCGTGCTGTGGTTCTTGGCAAGATAGGTTGTCAACTTATGGAGAGCGTCCTGTCGAATATTGAATATTTTCAGATGCATTTTGGATAATCGCAGCTTATCTTTCTCATGGTTATTGCTCCCACTCCGTTTTTTTGATAGATTCTTTGACAGTTTTCTTAGTTTATTCAATCGTACTCCTAATGCCTGCGGGTTTAGGAAGATTGTGCCATCAGAGAGTGTTGCTAAGGTCCTGATTCCAAGGTCAACTCCCACTGCTTTTCCTTCAATGGGTTTTGGATCAGGAATCTCCTCTTCAACAGAGATAGATACAAACCATCTGTCTGCTCTTCTTCTTACTGTGACAGAGAGAATCTTTCCATCATGGTATTTCTTTCTCTTCTCTTTTATCCGAACCTTTCCGATTCTTGGGAGTTTAATCTTCTGTCCCTCAAATCTTATTGTTCCATACAATCTGAAACTATCATTCACACCTCTTTTTTTGAACCTAGGAAATCCGACTCTTTTTCCAGTCTTCATACCTCGACAGAAATTATTGAATGCTCTTTGCAAGTCTCTCGAAGCCTCTTGCGGGGCGCATTTTGAACATTCGTACATCCAAGGGAAATGTGTCTTTTTCAAACTTGTCAACAGCTTATGTTGTTTCATTGCATCAGTAAACCTTGCAGCTCCTTGGTTCTTTTTGAAGAGTGCAATTCGTTGTTCAAGTCCCCAGTTGTAGGTAAATCGAAACACTCCAGCATGTTGAAGGAGAGAGGATCTCTGCGAGTTATTCGGATCTAGTTCATATCTATAGGCCCTGTGAACAAGCATTGAAGTCAGAACATAGTCATGTCAAAAGATAAAAAGCTCATACAAAATCCGCTTCAACAACATAGTCAACACTGCTTGTTTTTACAACCACGTTTTTAACTCTCCCCTCTGATGAACCTACGGACTCAACTCATCTAGGAGTTATCTTCTTTGACTGAAAGAACATTCGTATACAAACAAGTCATTGCTGTCCGTACCGACCTTGGAATGAGTAGAGGTAAGATTGCAGTCCAGGTGGCCCACGGATCTGTATCATCTACAGAGCAGGCAAGAGTGCTCAAGCAGGACATATGGAAAGCGTGGCTACGTGAAGGTCAAAAGAAGGTGGCTGTAAAGGTGAGTTCTGAAGAGGAGCTTCTCGACTTAAGACGTCAAGCTGCAAGTCATAATCTACCTTATGCATTGATTCGTGATGCTGGAATGACCGAACTACCCCCTGGTACAACTACGGTTCTTGGCATTGGTCCTGCTAAAGCGGAGATTATTGACGAGGTAACTGGTGAGCTCAAATTACTATAGAGTGAGCAAAATGATTGATGCCCATCCTCTTGAAAAAACATTAGGAATGGAACTCTATTCAACCGATTTTCCAGGTATCGAAGGTAAGCTGAAGACACGATTCGAGGACTTTGTTGTAGAAGAAATCTTAGCTGATGGGACGATTCTTTGCATGCATGAATGGTCTGAGTTGAATGAAATACCGCTCACGGTGGAAGGGAAATCGGATAGATATGTCACATTCACACTTCAGAAAATGGGCCTCTCAACCATGGGTGTCGCCAACATTTTAGCTTCATCACTCAGAATCTCTAGGAACCACATCACCTATGCGGGTCTCAAGGACAAACGTGCTATTACTGTTCAATCAATGAGTGTTCCTGCAAAGGTTGCTGAATCACTACTCACACTAAGGCTTAGTCGGATTAATATCCGTGATATTCACTATACAAGGCATCCGGTCCGGATTGGTGATCTCTGGGGTAACAGATTTACGATTCTCCTCAGGGATATAACTCCAGATTGTAAGCGTGCAATAGAGTCGGTAAATCAACTTCATGAAACACCTCTTCTGAATTACTTTGGAGTTCAGAGATTTGGTATTGTTAGACCAAATACACATCTTGTAGGAAAGGCGTTGATAAAACGGGACTTTGAAAGGGCTATTCGCGCCATACTCACAACTACAAGTGAATATGAATCTGAAGAGTTAACCAACATTAGATTAGAGCTATCCGAGAACCTTCTCCCCACTCCAAAGATGATTGAATCTCTTCCTGAGGACATGGGCTACGAGAAGATTGTTTTGAAAGAACTCATGAAACATCCTAATGACTATCAAAGAGCGGTTGAAAAAATAACCCCAAGAATTTTGACTCTACAAGTACATGCATTCCAATCTTACCTTTTCAATCGCATCCTCAGTAAACGTGCGAAAGAGGGATTATCAGTTAATACTCCAGAAGTTGGTGACTTTCTCATCAAACTTGATGAACCACATTCTGGTCGGGATACTTGGCTCTATGTAACAGAATCTACGCTAGAAGAAAGATGCCAGCAGGTAGAATCAGAGGAGTATGGACTTGCTTTGCCAATTCTAGGGTACTCGACAAGAATGCCACCTACTCAGCAATCTGATTTCATCAGGCAGATTCTGATAGATGAGGAAATCGAACTTGCTGATTTCAGAAATGCAAAGATGAAATCATTGGATTCACCCGGGGGATTGCATCTTGCATCCATAAGATTACCAGATTTAGAAAGTTCATGTTCAGATGAGGGTCTGTTGATGCGATTCTCCCTTCGGAAAGGGTCTTACGCTACAGTAGTGATGCGAGAGATCATGAAGAATCATCCAATAAACCGTGTCTGAATCATCGTCGTCTAGACCTTCGTTGACTCATTTCCTCCATCCGCTGTTCAAATTCATCAGGCGCCTCATCCTCAAGGTCTGGCTTCAATCTGTCTTTCTGAAATTCAAAAAGAACTGATTCATTCATGATTGCAGACACAATAGATCTGAGCTCACCAACTGAATATTTGATTCTCTCACGATCTTCTTTACGAAGCATCACAATACTCTCTTTTGACCCATCAGGAAGATACAGACTATTGACTCCCACCTCAATTGCTGGAGCAATGAACTCTCGAATGACCCGTCTCAGTTTGGCGGGACCTTCAAAAATCATTACTTCTCTAAATCTTTCTTCGAGCTCGTTCATGAGCGTTTCTTCAGCAAGAAGAAGATCCTTTCCTTTTGGTTTCACGATAAGAATTAGACGACTTTCTATTCTAGTTGCTCGTAGGAGAGTGAGATCTTCTAGATTTGGATGTTCTTTCTCCTTCTCTAGCATCCATTTGCTAAATTCAATATCAAAAGTTGTAATCTCTCCGCGGTCAAGCTTTGCCTGACAACTTGTACACAACATATCCGATTCAAGATCGAAGTTACATACAGGTAGTCGCATTTGTCAATCCTCGCCAATCTCGAAGGCTCCGAGAAGACTGGGCTTCGGGCGAGAATCAACAGAACACTCAGCTACCTTGTCAACGTGATGTCAATTGTCGATACGTTGAGGTCGCTACCTTTGTCCGTCTGAACAGTGGTAGTACCGATTTCTATGCTCTTCACCGTGAGGTCAGATATAAACCTGTGACGAGTAATTTCAGCAACATCCACGGCTCGGCTAATTAGCCTCCCTCTTGCTTTGATGACAACCTCCTCTGCTCCCTTGTTAAACAAGGTCACACAGGCTAGAACATAAGACATCACATTCTTGTTGCCAACTAAGATGCAATCCATGCTGTCGCTGTCCTGCAGCTCTTCCGTGTTGGCTTTCTTGCTGCTGGACTTCTTGCCAGTGTTTTCCTCCGTCACCCGAAGTCTCTCCGCCTACTACTGTGGCCATTCACAGGACAGAAGCGGTCCTTATCTGATATAGATTTCGTTTCGAGTTTAAAACATGTTAATTCATCATTTTTCCGGTTTGTTAAAAAGGAACTAAGGAAGCCCCATGCCAAACCTTTTTCTTGATTTCGTGCTGGCTCGAGAAAAGGAAGTAACAACACATGTCACAACTCACATTTCTAGGCTCTTGTCGCGAGATTGGTCGGTCTGGATTCTTTGTTGAAGATAGAAACGAAAGTGTCTTAGTTGACTATGGTGTGAAGTTTACAGAGCCACCCTCGTTTCCAGACATGGTCCCTACAGATGAGTTGCAGGCCGTGGCTCTCACGCATTCTCATTTAGATCATTCCGGTGGGATTCCACGAATCCTTTCGCAGAGTGAGGCATCGTTATTTTGTACACCCGCCACCCGTGATCTGAGTACTCTACTTCTTCGTGACATGTATAACATATCGAGGGGTCCCTTGCCCTATTCACGTAAGGACATTACTCTTGTCAAGCGGCAATGTCAAGCAACAGCTTACGAAGAAACAGTTCCATTAGGACACCACTTTGAGATGACCCTATTCAATGCAGGGCACATCCCAGGAAGCTCTATGGTATCCGTTAGAGTTAATGGAAAGAGAATCCTGTTCACCGGGGACTTCAATGCAACAGAGTCTCAGCTCAACCCTGGAGCAAGAAAGAACCTTCCAAAACATGATATCGTTGTAACTGAGAGCACATATGCGAGAAGAACCAACCCCAATCGAGAAGAGATTGAACTCGCCCTGATGGACTCAGTGATTGAAACGCTTGAACGAGGTGGCACTGTCTTAATACCTGCCTTTGCAGTAGGTCGAAGCCAAGAGATAATGTGTATTCTTGAGAAACACGGTTTACCATACAAATACCCCATTTACTTAGATGGACTGGCTCGAGCTGTGAACGATGTGCTTGTGAAGCACCCAGAATACCTACAGAGTCCTCAAGCATTCCAACGTGCTGTTGGACGCACGCACATCATAAACGACAATCGAGACCGTACAAATGCAGTCAAGAATGGTGGAGTGATAATCTCCCCTGCTGGAATGCTCAAGGGCGGTGCATCACACCTCTACTTCAAGATGGTTCATGACAATCCAAACAACTCTATTGTACTAGTCAGTTTCCAGATCCCTGGAACACCTGGAGAAGAACTCCTTGCCAAAAGAAAAGTAACTGTTGGTGGACGCCTGTTTGAAGTGACTGCTGATGTCCGTCAGCATCATCTATCATCACACTCTGATTCAAGGGGCATGCTGGACATGCTTCTGAAGATACCAGGTGAGCCAGAATTCTATATTGTTCATGGTGAGTCCGAGTCGTGCGACGCGCTCGCTGAGAGATTAGAAAAACGAAAATGTGTAGCTCATGTTCCAGAAATAAATGAGTCTATCGAGATTTAGGCTTCTCCGCCACCAGATCGTGCCTCGACAACTTGACATTTGACCTGTTGGAGTATCTCTTCTGCCTTCTGGGGATCAACAATGAGTGTATAGAGGTAACTTCTGGTTCGGAGCTTCAACTTGACTTGATCCTTGCCTCTCTTGACACGGCACTCCTGAGCATCCTCTGTCATCTCGAGAAACTTGTCGACATCATAGATCTGTTTTGGCATTTCTAAACACCATTTTTGTTGTTTGTGTGTGGTGGCCGGACGAGACTCGAAGCTGAATCATTTCTTTAGCTCCACATTCTGATGCCACGGCTAATGTATTTGTTATAACTCTAACGCTATGAAATAAGAAACAATGGTGGGCCGGGGGAGATTCGAATTCGGTGAATCTGACATATGTCATGATCCACTCCCGATTTTCGCCGTGTGAAGGCGACGTCATAACCAGGCTAGACCACCGGCCCAATTACCTGCCATAGGAGCAACGAACTACTTCTTCTGACGCCTCTTTGGTCTGATGTCCTTGTTTTTGCATTTTCTGCATTTCTTTGCCTTTAGTGGATTAGTTGCTCCACAATAACGGCAAATGGACTTGTACAGCTGATAGTGCTGTGCTAATCTACGTTTTTCGATGTCAGCTACTGGCATCATTATGACCTCTAATGAATGAGGGCAAACAGAGTAGTTTCTAGTTAACCCGCTCGGCTTTCCAGCTGAGTTGTGTTTTAAAAGCTTGTGCTCTTTCCACAAAAAGCCTCAATAGATTCCTCTACAGAGCTTCTCTAAGGAGTCTGGCAACATCACTTGGTTTCTCTGCCACGGCAATTCCAGCGTCACTTAATGCCTTGATTTTTGCAGCTGCAGTCCCTGAACTTCCACTAATAATGGCACCCGCGTGTCCCATTCGTTTTCCAGGAGGTGCGGTCCTACCAGCAATGAATCCGACAACAGGTAGGTCGTATTCCTTTTGTATATACACTGCAGCTCGCTCCTCTGCATCACCACCAATTTCTCCAACAATGACCAGTGCTTTAGTGTCATTATCATTCCTAAAGAGTCTAACAGCTTCAATTGTTGTGAGCCCCACACAGGGATCACCCCCAAGCCCTATAGCAGTGGAAATCCCGATACCTGCATTTGTCATCCCTGCTGCGATCTCGTAGGTTAATGTTCCACTACGCGACATGAGTCCGACATCTCCTTCTGAGAAAACATGTCCGGGCATGATCCCAACCTTTTGTTTTGCCTTAGGTGTAATGATTCCTGGAGTATTAGGACCAATAATGGTGATTCCCTTTTGTTTTGCGGCGTGAATGACACGAATTTCATCTTTTACAGGTACATGTTCAGTAATTACCACAACAGGATTCAGGTCTGCGGCTATTGCTTCAAGGGCAGCATCACCCGCAAAAGGTGCAGGAACAAAGATTATCGATGCATTCGCATCTTCTGCCTTTACTGCTTCGGAAACGCTATCATAGACAGGTACACCATTGACCTCTTCTCCAGACTTACCAGGCGATGTCCCAGCGACTATCATAGTACCATATTTCAGCATGGATATGGTGTGATATTTTCCCTGTGTACCAGTAATCCCCTGAACTACTACCTTGGTATCATTGTTAACAAGTACCGCCATCTAAACAACCTCCTTCACAAGTTCAACTACTTTTGAGGCTGCCTCCTCCATAGTCTTTAGGAAGGGTATCCCCGCTTGCTTTAGGATCTCTTGACCCTCCTCTTCATTAGTTCCGACCATTCTGATTACCATTGGAGTCGTGATATCGCCATCATTTCTTGCAGCCACTATTCCCCTGGCCACCTCGTCACATCTCGTAATGCCCCCCATGATGTTGACAAGGATTGCTTTTACTTTTGGATACATCAATGCAATTTCAATCCCTCTTTCGACTCTCTCAGCATCCGCACCACCACCCAGATCGAGAAATGTGCTTGCTTCTCCTCCATAGACTGATACTGCATCGAGTGTTGCCATAGTCAAGCCTGCACCATTGCATATGCATGCGATATTTCCGTCAAGTTCTACGTAGGCCATATCATTCTCTGTGGCCAGTCTTTCCCGCTCGTTCTGTTCAATAGGCTCACGCATTAACTTGTCAATAATCTCCTTGTGTCTGTACAACGAGTTGTCATCGATATTCAATCTAGCATCTGCGGCAAAGAACTTTCCATCCTTTGTGAGAATTAACGGATTAATCTCAGTCAGTTCAACATCATAGGCTTCAACGATATCCCACAGCTTCAGAAAGAAGCTTCCGAGTTGATTGATATGCTTGCCCCTAAATCCCATTTCTATTGCCATTTGACGTGCTTCAAATGGTTGGAAACCCAGATTTGGATCCACATGCATTTTGATTATCTTCTCTGGACTTTCCTCAGCAAGTTCTTCTATTGACATACCACCTGAGGCACTACCAATTACGACATACTTCCGTTCATTCCTGTCAACGGTAATCCCAGCATAGATTTCCTGTTCGATGTCTAACTTCTCTTCAATTAAGACCGCATCAACTGGGAGGTCGTTAATACGCATCTTCAGGATTTCTTCAGCACACTTTTCTGCCTCTTGTGGTGTATCTGCAAATTTCACACCACCAGCTTTTCCTCGTTTACCTGCAAGTACCATCGCCTTCACAACAACAGGTTTTCCAACCTCTGCTGCACGTTCTTTTGCCTCTCTTGGAGTTCTAGCCACCCCTCCAGGAGGAGTTGGCATATTGAAGGCTCGGAAGATGTCTTTTGCCTCATGTTCAAACAACTTCATTGGTCAACCACCACATTGGACTTCATATTGTCCCAATTCTGAGCCGCCACAAGTCTACTAACGTAAAAATGTTACCTCATCGACTGTAGAATCAGAAGTAGACTATCTTCGAGTTTCTCACTGTCCTTTCTAGCGGCATGCTTGGAGTGTAATAGTTTCAACAGGATTGAGTTGATATATTCAAGCTCCTCCAAACAATTCTCTACAATGCCTGGCATATCATCTTGACATACAATTTCCTCAACAGTCTTTGCAGGCAGCTTACTCAAGACACGATCCACAACTTCCCTTGGAATAGTTGTTCGGATCAAAACAACATTCCGCAATATTGTCTTCAAGTCACTTGTCTTATCAGCAATTGCTCTCATTACTTTCTTTGCGTCTTTGACTGGCACACCAAGAACAGCAACATCTTTGCCCAATTCTGTACAACGTGCACCACCTCTATCACGAATTATGAGGCGATCAGCTTCTAGCTCATCATAGACCTCAAGTCCACGAAGAGCTTGCATAATCACACCTGCGGCATAGGGTTTCGTGTCTTTCTCATTGAGTGCAAATCTTGCAAATTTTATGAGATGTTTACAGAGTCTGTGTTTCCTGACGCCTTGGTATTTCCATGATTCACAAGAGCATGAAACACCATCTTTTGCTCTCAGCGTTGTATAGTGCCAAATCTCTCTACTACCGCTATGCACCAACCCTTCAATCTTGTCTGGTCTGACTGATACAAACTTTACACTTGAATCAGGTATTTCTTTGGCTCGGGAGAATGTAGACCTTGTAGAACGAAGTGTGAGTAGTTTCTCTACGGATTTATTATCTTGATTTTCAGCTTGACGAATATCTGTTACAGTTTTACTGCTTCCCCAGAATGTTCGATCTATTACTGAAAATGGGTCTTCATCTTTCTTGGACTTGCCACACAGCTGTCGCAACACCAAGTCTTGAACATTCTCAGTTTCATCCATTAAACTGTCCACTTCACCCAATCTTGGTTTTAGATTCCCCTGTTGGTCTTTTTCGAAGTATTTTCCTATCACGCGTATTCTTTCAGACTCATTATCGACCACGACAATTCCAAACGCTTCATTATCAATCCCTCTTCGCCCAGCAGCTTCTAGAACATCACTTAATTGCCACTCAGTCAGCATGCTGACTGATTCCTCTTGAGATACCTCCCTGCCAAACTCTTGCATAAATACACCCATCAGGAAGATAACTGTCCCTCTCAACCCACTAGCAATTGCAAATCGCGTGGGCATTATAATAACTGGTAATAGACCATCCTCCCAAGCTTGCGAAATCGTTCTTCTCTGAGTCCTTGCAACCCCTTCATGAATGAAGGCAACTCCTTTTGATAGTGCCTTGCTTAGATTCAAAGTTGTTTCACATTGAACATATTTTTCACCAATTTCACGTGAGAGAAGTCTAAGATCATCTCTATGCTCTGGTGATAATCTCATATCAAGAGCCGCTGCTTTATTCCCTGTTCGAATGCCTGCAAGCTGAAGTGCTAAATCTTCGCAGGTGATTATATTGGCACATAAGATCATCACCTGACCTTGTCGGTACGTGACATACTCTGTCAAGTCTGAAAGCGAGTCTTCTGAGTCTTCAAAGGTTTTCACACTAAATATCAGTTTTACATCTTTCTTTGGATCTTCTATAATCTTTGCACTCAACCATTTACCAAGCTCATCTAAGTCTTCCAGAGGAGGACAAATCGCTGCATATTGAATACCTGTGTGACTTAACAACGTGACTAGCACCGTTTCAAGCCGTTCTCCAATTCTTGGTTGTCCGATCAAATCAAGCCGGTCAATCAACACATAGACTACTCTATCCAGAATATCAGGCTTAATCCGTGATGCAATATCAAGCGAAGTATAGGTCGTGATTACAACTCTACCAGAACCAGCACCCTCTCTAATTGCTTTCCTTCTCCTAATAATCTCGGAAGCTTCGATACCGAGACGGCGACACTTCTGACTCAAGGAACGAAATCGTTTCTCAGCTTGATGGGGGTTGGGACAAAGGACCAACGCTCGTGCATTATGGTCCGACGCAACTCGATTGAGGAGTGCAATCTCTCCTATCATGTATGCTTCATCATAATCGTATGTAACAAGGAGCTGACTATTCCCTCTCATAATCCCTTGCTGCACTGAAATGGACTGAAATCTAGTGAGTGTGGCAAGTCCTTGCTGTCTGAGCAACTCCAACAGACGAGGTGCAACCTGCTGGAGTTCTAATTCCCTGAGAGTGCTCAAAAGATTCTACTCCATCATATGCGCATGATTTACTATGAGGATATACTATCATATCCTATTAGTTTTGTGTGTGGCTGGTCAAAATACCGTAGAGCTGTTCCAAAAATGTACAACTTGCGAAAATTACCAATCCTGCCCAAAGCATGTTTAACCACATCCCTAATTTCAATCTTACACAGACACATACAAAGTCTCAAAAGCAACCGCCATGAATCAAACAAGTAACCAATGAGAGGCTGAATAATCGGTTTTCTCTCTTGAGGCTTGAATGGTCATGGCTTTCGTAGCTACCACAGATTCATCTTTCACAATCATATTGAAGAAGGACTTTAAGATAAAACCAGGGTCGACATTCATCTGCGGATTTCATGGTCTGGGTGAGGTAGGCTTCTTGAGCACAGCTCATTTGACTCGAACCCTTGAAGCTGAACGAGTAGGATTCATCAAGAGCGATATGCTTCCCTTGTTTGTGTCAATGGAGAATGAGCGTCTTGTGTTACCATTTGAGCTCTATTCCTATGATAAGAAGAAGATGATTTTTCTTGTCCCACGATTTCAGCCACATCAATCCGAACAATGGGGATTTATTGACAAGCTCGCGAAGTGGGTGGCCGAGAATAACTTCAAAGAAACCCTACTCCTTGGAGGCTTAGATGCATCTTTCAAAGAAGATGAAGCAGATATGCGATGTGTTCCAACAAGTGCTTACAAAGACATGCTTGAAAAGTGGCAAGTTCCTCTTCTTGAGGAAGGACTATTTGTCGCTGGTCCACTAGCATTATTTCTCGCAGAACTTGAGATGCATGGTGCTCCAGCAATTGGCCTACTAACATATGCAACTAGAGGTCGTCCTGATCCCCGGTCTGCAGCTACTATGCTGGAGAAAATCAACGAGATTTATGGAGTAGGCGCAAATGTCGAGCAGCTTCTCGAAGAATCTCGAGAGATTGAGAGGCTCGAGAAAATGAGAAAGTCTATTGAGGACTCAGATCGTACAAGCGACATGTTCGTCTAACGTTCATTGTAAACTGGACAAACCTTTGTCCCTCCAGGAACGTCACTGGAGTCTTGAACATGAATTATATTCCGTGCTGCATTGATGTCTGCATGGAAGTGCTCTTTACACTCAGAGCAGTAGAAGTATTCTCCACCCTTGCTCTCAATGATTGAGCTTTCATCCCTTACTCGCACGCCTTTTTCTCCACACTGGTGACAGGTCTGAGAAGTGTATCGCGGATTCACTGTCCACACACTATATTTTGAGTGTCCGAGTGATTCTCTCATGTAGCGTACTGTATTGATGATTTTTCCCCACAGATTCGAGGTCAGGTTGTATGAAACGTGTTTGGACCCAGCATGTCCTTGGAAGCTCCTCAAATCCTCAAAGAACAACCTCTTCACTCTGTGTTCCTCACAAAACCACACTGTCTGAGAGGCCACCTGCCGGACAATCTCACGATCAAGACGACGAACCTTTCTCCACAGAGCTTCGACATGCCTGTCCCGCTTCATAATGTGTGCTGGATATGACTGTCCTGATCGTTTGCTTTCCCAGTTGTTCTTCATTCTTGCTAACTCTGAGGTGAGTGTGTAAGCATGTTTTCTGATTCTATCTCTCTTCTCGGCTAACGGTCCAACTGTGATGAGGAAGTCCTCAAAGGAACATTCTCTCTCCACTGTGAGCGCCACTGGAGCTCGTAATCCTCTGTCAGCTCCTGCCTTAGTTGTATACTTCCTCTCACCAAAAATCTGTGAGCTTACTGGTCCATTAGGTGAAAGGAACGGTATCCGAAGGATGATCTTGTGACCTCTGAGAAGAAGTTGAGGAGGTGAACATCTCCTATAGCCTTTCAGTCGACTTACTTTTTGTTGTAGTCTGATTATCTCATCCAAGTCATTGTGCTTTATCTGTTTCATCCTTGATAGTCTATGGGCTGTGTGTTGTAACTTGATTGTATTCATGAGCTGGTGATGCATGTCCTCGAACTTTGCAGCACGAAATCTTAGTTGTTCAACCCGATGGATATTTCCTTCTCGCTCTGCTTTCTCAGCTTTTCTCCTATCCTGAGATGCAGCTCTAGGAAGCCAATCAAGGAAACGAAAGGTGAGGGTCTTAGATTTGTACGGTGAGTCTTTGTGGTGAGTTCCATTGAACCCCGGAGGGAGCTTGAGATAAAGGAGTATCTCATTCTCTCGTTCCTCATCCGGAGTGAACCAGTATCCTTGACCAGTGGAATTCTCGGTGCTTGCTGAGAAGTCAAGGCTATATCTTCTGAGCTGGGGGACTGTGAATGGATATCCATTCTGAACCCAACTCTTAACCTGCGACTCTACTATATTGATGACACTTTGACAGTCAGGTGAACCATCCTTTAGAAGAGATGCTACTTTCTTTCTCTGTCTGGCTCTCCAACCTATCGTGTTCTTCGTAAAACCAAGAATGTATTTATCGATAGCAAGACGAAGTTGTCTGAGGACACCCATAGCGTAGTGATACCCTGACCCGTTGTTCTTTGTGGACTCACAGGAATCTCGGACTTTTCTAATCAGAAATGAAGGAATCCTTCTTCTTCGAAGGATGGTAACCAATTCCTCCGGAGAATCATTAAGGACCTTTAGAGCCGATATGACAAGCTGTCTTCTTGTCCAGTCAGCAAGGAGCATCCTCCCAGCCTGTTCAAGGACATTTCGATGCAGACGACCAAAGACCAATTTCTTGATGTCTTCATTGTGCTGGTAGCATAGATCTTTTTCTTTGCTCAGAAGAATGTATGACTTCCCTCTATACTTTGCAAGAGTCTTTCCAAGTTGTTCTACTCGCTTGGAATTCCTGTATATCCTTGAAAGAACAATATTGACAGCTCTGATGTAATTGTCGAAATAGAATGTAAGAGTTCTAAGATCTATGTCCTTGACCTTCTTTCCTGTTCCTCTCACTGCAGAGGAGAGCTGAGAAAATTGTGTGCTATTGCCCTTGAACGAAGGGTCAGGTTTCCTCTCTTTTCCTTTTCTCAAAACAACTCTGTCCTCAGAGCTGAGAACAAACGACTCGACAAGATATTTGGTCGATGGACCGCTATAATATTTGCCAATCATTGATTCTTGCCTTGGTTTTGGTCTTGACCTTTGCCATTGCTTCCAGGACTGGCACTGGATGTCTTGTCCCACCGTTTAATTCTCCACATCCCAGTCCTGATGATACTACTTAAACTCGCTATAATATTTAACAAGATTAGTTCTTTCACATCCTATTAATCTCGTATAATTCCTTCATCAGGTTTCTCTGTGTATAATTCAAAATGGAAAATACTCTATACATTATTTTTCTAGTATATAAGGCAATTCAAGAAGAATGAAATCCAAAGGGTTAGATTCTCTCATCATTCAGGGATGATTCTCACTAAACTCCACTATCTTATCCTCTCTGCGACAGTCTATCTAGCTTGAAAAGAAGGGGGTATTGCATTCGGAGAGTGTGTTACTGTGTTCGTCTAGCCTAGGCGTCTAATGAACCATCCAATATCGACAAGATTCTTCGCTACAAGTCTATCTGCTCCCAGTCGATTTATTTTGAATGCATCTACTGATAGGGCTGCAACTCCCAAACACTCTTTGTTCTCATTGAGTACGAACACTCTCTGCCCTCTTTCCAAAGTGGGATTTAACTCCAGTACAGACTCTCTGATGATACTCCTTCCATACGTAAATGCCTCTGCCCCCCTTTTAGATACAAGAATGAAGCTATTGGTCATTTTAGCCACTTCACTAAGAATATGAAGACTAAGTCTGAACCTTCCCTTTTCTACAGACCCGAGTTCCTTTCCGATGAACTGGATATCAAGATTCTCACCCTCTTCCATCAATATTGATATCCACTCTGGGGGTATCGCATAGACCATTTGAGAGCTATTCTTAGAAATCATCAGAGGCGCCCGATTTCCAAGAAGGCTTTTGGTTACACCTGCTCCAAACTCAATGTCGATCTGTTGCGTGATTGCACCCCAAGCAACTGGATCAACAAACTCAAACTTCATTGTGCCGACCTCTCTTTCTTCCTCATTTTACAAATGAAGAACCCCTCAGTCTTGTGAAGATGTGGTAAAAACCGTCTTGCATTCTTCAATGATTCATTCAGTCTGATACCATAGGGCTCAGAATATCCAGATGAACCAAACTCAGCCGAAATTTCAACTACACTCATCTCAGGATGCCGTTTCAAAATATCATCCAAAACATACTCATTTTCCTCTGGAGCTATTGAACAGGTTGAATATACCATTGTGCCACCCATTGCAAGGATATTGACCGCAGCCTCCAACATCTCATCTTCTCGAGTAGCACAGAATCTGACGTCTGCCATAGTCTTGCTAGTTTTCCTGGTTGGATCCAAAGGAATAAGCCCCTCTCCCGAGCAGGGTGCATCAAGAAGTATCTTGTTAGGTTGGAAGGGTAGGTCATCGAGTTTTCTTGCATCGCCTCGTATGACCATAGTGTTAGTCGCACCACATCTGATAATATTGCTCCGAAGACTAGTCATACGTTGCCTGTCTTGTTCAAGAGCAATTACCAATCCTTCATTCTCCATCATCTGCGCGATATGAGTTGTCTTTCCACCAGGTGCAGCTGCAAGATCAAGAACAGTATCCCCAGGCTCTGGATTCAATACACTGACAGCAGTCATTGATGGAACACCTTGAACATAGTAGAATCCAAGCATGTGTTCAAGCAGTGCTCCAGGAGATGACTCATTGAAATCAGCATAGAAGCCATCATTCAACCATGGTACTGTTTCAAGTGTCACTCCTTTTTCCTGAAGGCGGGGGATGAGCAAGTCCACAGACATCTTTAGTGTGTTGACACGTATAGCTGTTCTGATTGGTTGCTCACATGCTTTAATGAACCGAAGAGTATCCTCTTCGCCCCACAGAGAGAGATAGCGCTCAATCATGTATTGGAGATACCCATGCTCTTTGGCTAGTTCCTTGGCCCTTTGACGCAGCTCTTTTTTGGTCATTCTCGAATCTCCAACGAATATTTTCTTTCTACTCTCCAATGTCCTCATTCCAGAGCGTTGGATTCTCTTGTATGAACTTCTCCATCATCTCAATGCATTCAGGGTCGTTGAGGACAGTGACATCAACTCCTCGATCACGTACATACTGTTCAGGTCCCTGAAAAGTGGTGTTCTCCCCAACAATGACACTCGGTATACCATATAGTAATACAGCCCCACTGCACATATCACAGGGTGATAGGGTTGAGAACAGCACTGATTTTCGATAGTCTTTTGCAGTCAGTCTACCTGCATTCTCTAGACAGTCCATCTCTGCGTGTAGGACAGCGCTGCCCTTCTGTATCCGCTGATTATGTCCCCTCCCAACAATCTTGTCATCGATGACCAAGACTGACCCAATCGGAATTCCTCCCTCTGAGAGCCCTTTCTTGGCCTCCTCAATTGCTTCAGCCATATACTTCTTGATTTTCTTCTCATCCATAGAACCACCTCAACGATAATTCTCTAGAGCCTTCTTGAGAGCAGCAGTTTCAGGAGGAATTAATTGAACTTCTGGTGTAAGCCTATCAGGTGTTGCCAGGTCCTTAAAACCAGACCCGGTGATTGGAACGACAATCTTGTCAGACCTATCAATTGTCCCCTGTTCAATCAGAGCCTTCAGCCCAGCCATGGCTGCGACACCACTAGGTTCTGCAAATATTCCCTCTAGTTTTCCCAAAAGGACAAGTGCCTTCTCTATCTCATCATCAGGAACCGCAATTGCTGTCCCCTCTCCAAGCTGAAGATATTTGAGAGCAGCATCTCCATCCCACGGGAATGGGTCTGCGAGTCCTCCTGCGACTGTTTCATTTGAGTCCCAAGGACTAATGCTCAGCGGGTCTTGAGCTTCTTTGAATGCTCTCACAATTGGGGCACAACCCTCCGGCTGAACTACTACTGGTTTCGGGACAGTTTCAATCAACCCCATTTCCTTGAACTCCCAGAATCCCTTCATAGTCCCAGCCATAAGACCCCCACTACCTGTTGGGAAAAGGATCCAATCTGGCGGGTTCCATTGAGTCTGTTCTGCAATCTCATATCCAAGGGACTTAGTGCCCTCAAACTGGAAACAATTGAACGGTCCAAAGGATGGTGCTGGTGTCCAGCCAAACTCTTTGCAGGCTGCATGCAGCAGAGTAGTTGTGGGATCCACCCCCTCACGTATTTTCTTTACTCTGAATACCTTAGCACCCAGAGTTCTTAGATGAATCAATTTCCCCTTAGGTGCGTCCTCAGGCACAAAGACGACTGCCTGAAGTCCTGCTCGTGCCGCAAATGTAGCCATAGAGGCTGCAGCGTTACCAGATGAAGCTGCTGACACAGTTTCAGCTCCATCTTCAAGTGCTCTACTGACTCCAACGCAGATTGGTCGGTCCTTGAAAGACCCAGACGGATTCACAGTTTCAATCTTTATCGAGAGGTTCTTCAATCTGTATTCATCAGCGAGCCTATTGCTCTCAACAAGCGGAGTTCCTCCCTCCCCAAGTGTCACTATGTTCTTCCTCTCTCTTAGAGGCATTAGCTCGAAGTATTTCCAGAGACTCGGAACTCGCTTCTCAAGACTATCTCTCGTGATGGTTTCTTTGATGCTCTCCAGATCAAACTCGAAGTCTATTCTACCACCACATCCATCGTTTGGAGGTACATTGGTATTATCGTAGGTCTTGCCACACTTCGCGCATTTGATAGCCTTAATTTTTGACAAAGTGACACCAACCTTCCACACGAAGACTCATCGCCGTTATTTGGCTTATGGCTCAACTATTTAATGGACGCATCTAGCACTCTTTGGTTGAGTCAAGAGTAACAGTAGGGGTTGACAGAACTGAAAAAAAAGTACGAAGTGGAGGTCAAGGTAGCAATCGATAACATTGAGGAGATGGAAGACAGAATCTTGCATCTCGGAGCAACAAAAATCAACAAAGAGATTCAGGTTGACTCTTATTTTGATCATCCATGTAGAATCTTTCAAGAAACTGACGAAGCTCTACGAGTAAGAATACGAAGACCTCTTGACACTAATGAATATGAATCATCAACTGACCTAGTGGAACTTACTTACAAGGGTCCAAAGGTTGATAGTACAACAAAGACACGAACTGAAACTACTGTGAGTCTAAGCAATGCTACGGATATCACATCCGTTCTAGTGAGTCTGGGGTTCAAGCATGTAGCAAAACTGACAAAGAAACGTCAGTTCTTTAGTCTACAAACAGTGATAATCAGTACTGACGACGTGGAAGATGTTGGGCAATTTGTGGAACTTGAGAGTATTGCGACGAACAACGGTGAACTTGTTGCTGCACGAGAATATATCTTCAAAACTGTGTACAATCTTGGCTTGGACCCTACTCAATCTATCCGTGAGTCTTATCTTGAACTCTATCTAAATCGCTGATTTTTCTTGATGACTCATCCCTCAGTTGCTTGACAAATACCTCTAATGTCTGATGACGGTTTTCCGCCTCAATCCTAGCTTGATCTGTGTACATTAAATCTCTAAGCTTCAGCAGTTTTTCATCAGCATGTTTTAGGAATCCCTCTATCCCTACTCCTGTGCTAGCAGCTTGGGCTATTGCCCGAAAGACTCCGATTGCTCCCATTGCGTCAAGTTTGTCAGCATCACTCAATATCTCTCCCTCCAACGAATTTGGTTCAATCCCCTCACTAAACCTGTGAGTTCTGATTGCGTCAACGACTTTATCAATCTCTGCATCATCAAGACCTACCTTCTTCAGAATATCTCGACTCATGTTTCCTGAAAGAATTGCATGTGAGATACTAGTTGTAGCCTCTTCTGGTCGCCCAATATCATGAAGAAGAGCTGCAGCTCCGAGTATTTTCAGGTCTGCTCCAATCTCCCTACCTATCTCGATGGACAAGGTATACACTCTTCTTGTATGGTCCAAAGTATGAGCGCCTAAATCACTTTTAGCTAGTCTTTCTCTCACAAACTCCTCAATCATACGATGAGTCGCGTTCAACCTGTAGACCTCTTTTTTAACTCTCATTTGATTATCAAATACTGTCCAATATGACATTTTATTGATGGTTTCTCTCTCAAGATGCTTTCGATAAACGAGATTGAGTCCAGCTGAACAACCCTTTAATTGCTAAGAAAGGACGTTTGAGAGTAACTTGAACCCACCGTGAGTTACACGACACGCCAAATTTCCCAATTGGTGAACGAGAGGATCAGTCCAGTGAGCGCCGCAGCTAAATCTGCCCGAAGAAGGATGGGGATTACTACCCTTATCACTGCTATCTTCATAGTTGCCAGTCTCGTCTGGGCAACCTACAACTTCATTATTGTTCAGTCTGGTGCAGTTCGTCAATACGAACCGCACTACGAATACGATGACATCCCTTACTGGCCTTATCAAGCCAATATCACAGGAGGCAGAACCAACTGGTTTGAAAATATCAACTACACCAGTGTTCCTCTCGATATGCCTCTCCCTGATGATCTGCTTGACCAGTTGGATGACATCATATTTACAGTTGCCCCAGCTGACCCCCCGCAGTTGTGGCGGATAGGCGCTTATGATGAATATGATGGCTCAAACTGGGGGAAAACCCTGATGGACCCTCCACGACCTTTGGACATCAGCGATCCAGAAATAATCACCATAGGTGAAGCCACCAACGAAATCTATACTGTTGCTTTTAATGCCACTGCAGGAGCTACTGTTGGATCAATAGAGATCCCCTCACTATTTCCAGAGATACGAGTTATTGAAGACTCTTTCATGACTTACAGCATCGATGGAAATGGTAATCCCTATCCCGACCCTGGTCGGTTACTTCATTATGACCTAGAAACTGATGCCTATGGCACTCTCCTCTTCACACCGGTCATACAGGGAACCACAGGAGAGGAGGTCATTGTGACCTTTCAGCTCACCTATGAAACTCAAGACATTAACAATGTCAGGGCAAATGCACATTCAACAGTCCCAGGAGGATTCGGTGAATATCTGATTTATCCTTCTTTGAGTACACGTGTAACTGACAACATCTCACAATTCGAATTCGTCGGTAATGATTTCTATGAAAAAGCCATGGCTGTTCAGCTCTATTTCCAGAGTAAATTCGAAGTCAGAACGGATGCTGCTGCATTACAAGATAGACCTGATGGTCAAGAGGTGACTGATTGGTTTCTCGAACGTGGTGGAGGTCTCCCTATGGACTTCGCCACTGCATATTGTGTCTTTATGCGATATCTAGGTGTCCCAGCTCGCCTAGCACTTGGATATGCTGTTGGTGACCGCGACCCAGTTTATGATGTTAGAACACTCAAGGTCAGACACATGACCTTCTGGGCTGAAGTCTTCATCCCAATGTCGGGATCTCCCACTGGAGGTGAATGGATTCAAGTCATTCCAGCAATGCTGCCAAGCGACATGGGCGGTGGTGAGGACCCGACCAACACACCAATTCCAAATGTTCAACTTCTTGTCTGGCCAACCAATGGACAACCATGGGAACAGATCGGTGTCCCATTCGGTCTAAGTGCCGCAATTACAATAGATGGCGTTCCAGTCACAACTCCTGAGAGCATTACTTTCTTTGATGAAACTGACTCCGTGTTTATCGGAGTGGCAACAATAGGACAGCCGCCTAATCCGCCTATTGCAAATGTCACACATACATTTCCTGTTGGATCATCCGTAGACTATCATATTATTGCAGCATCATGGACTACTTCAACACTGTCAATCACAAATCGAACATCTATCTATGCAGTTGGAACACCAGATCCTTATTCCTATCCAATGGTTTCAACTGGAGCTGATGGATTCATAGTCAGTGAAACAAGAGAGCTCAACGTTAGTCAAGGTATTGACACTCACATCGCATTTTGGAATGACACTATTCATGTCTATGGTACAATGAAGGTGGGTGGAGTCCCAGTCAACAGTTCAAATCATGATAACAGAAACATCGGAATTTATTGGGACAACTCATTCATGGGAAATGCGACTATTGACGAGTATGGCTACTACGATCTCGACATCTATATTGACCCATTGGACCTCTCACGCATGACTATAGGAACTCATGAAGTATGGTCCTGGTATCTTGGAGATTGGGACCAGTATGGAATCCCTCGACTCAATCCAGCCAGATCAAGCAACAACTCCACAGTCACAGTCTGGGGTCGCGTGGGATTTGATCTATATGTATTTCCAACTGATCTTTCTGCTGGCGGAACACTCTATTATGATGGGATTGCATATCTTCTAAATGGCACACTCCTACCCATGGGACAGCAGGTAGGAGTCTTCTTCTCAACTCAAGCCAATACAACACAAAGTCTGAACTCCACAGGAGGCTTCTCATGGAGCTATGTCATACCGATTTCACAGCCTGATGGTACTTATTTCGCATATGCAAACTGGAGTTCTCCATGGCCACTGATTGAAGGGAATTGGAGCATTTCTATTCCAGTAAATGTTGGCTCAAGTGGCACACAACTGTCAATCTTCGCATTATCAGACCCTCTCTATGTTAGCCAGAATATCACAATCGCTGGATACTTGACTCATGTGTCCAATGGTACTGGTATCGGTGGTCGTTGGGTCGAAATCTATTGGAACAATGGGTCAAACTTCCTTTTGGGAACTGTACTCACTGCATCAGATGGATATTATGAACTAAATTACACGGTTCTCGAATCTGATGAAGGTCCAATTGAGTACTGGTCAAGCTTCACCTCGGTTGAACCAACTCTGGCAAGTTCTGAATCAGTTCATCTATTTACAAATGTGAAGAAACTTGATGTTTCTCTAGACCCGATCTTCGTCACACCGGATCCTGTGTTCCTTCTTCAACCAGTTGATATTCAGGGGAATTTAAGCCTCCCTGAGGCTCCATTATATTACCTTGTTAATGAATGGGTCGACTTCTGGCTGCAGAACAGTACTGGGATTTTCTACATTGGAAGTGATATGACCAACGCCACAGGGGGCTATTTCTATCAATACACTATTCCAATCGGACAGGCAACTGAAACAGTCTACATCTGGGCAAACTACACGTCGCCATACTATACGGTCTATGATGGTGAGTCTCTCCACGAAGCACTCGATATTCAAGCTACTGGTACACTCATCTCGATTCAGGAAGACTTCACTACCTATTATCTAAATGAAACCATTCTGCTATACGGAACCCTCCAGTTCTCAAATGGAACTCCAATCCAGTTTGAAACAGTCTACATCCACTGGGTGAATGCATCTGGAATCTTCCTTTACACGAAGACAACTGATGCATCTGGCTACTATCAGATGCTCTATAACTGTACTCCGACTCAAGATGCACCGGGACTGATAGATGTCTATGTGAACTGGACCTCGTGGACTCCCATCTATGACGATGCGTTTAGTTCAATCGCTCCCCAAATCCAGCTTCAAAGATACTACCTTGAGATAACTATCACAGCTCCAACTCAACTCTATATTGATGAACCAATTCTCGACATTGCGGGCGTGCTATCACACCTTGGAGGTGCGCCACCACTGGCTGGCGAAACAGTGTCTGTTCAATATTGGGACGGTGCTGGCTGGTATGAACTTGATGATCCAACTACAAACTCAACCGGAGGCTTTCTTACATCCCTTGGCTTTGCAACATTCGAAGAGGGTATTATTTACTTTCGAGCCGTATACAATAGTACAAATCCTCTGAACAATGATACAGTCACATACTTTGATCTCACTCGAATAAAGTACTCAATCAATCTCGAAGTGACAATCAACCCCAATCCAGTCATGCAAAATGAAACACTTACTGTCCATGCATATGCCTATTTTGCACACAATGGGTCCGCACTCTCAGGTGCCACTATTTCCATCTATTGGAACAATGGAACCATTCCCCTTCCATTTCTGGGCAATATCATAACAGATGGGATTGGCCAGGGTGATCTTTACTACTCGGGAATGAGCTGGGACACAGTCAGGACCGGAATTGAGGTCTATGGCATATATGCAGGAACAGTCTTTCATGCTTCAAATGAGTCCTTCCATAACATCCTCACACTGAATCAGTGGCAGACAACATTCACTGCTGTCAACCTACCAGTGGTCTTGTACAGACTAGGCGAAACTGTTGTTGTCACCGGGAATCTCGAGTACACACTCCCCATCACTCCTTATGTCGGTGCAACAGTTGAACTGACACTTCTAGGAATTACTCGAGCCTCAGATGTGACAGCGTCAGATGGCTCGTTCACTCTGAGCTGGGACATTCCTGGAACTCTTCCACCAGGTTTCTATGACTTGTTTATTGAATTCAACTCGCCATATCCTTGGATAACTGATGCTTCGTTTGCATTACCCCAGATTGAAGTAATCGCACCTGGTTATCTATGGCCTGAGTTCACTGTGACACCCACAACCATCTATTTGGATCAAGTACTAAATGTTACAGGAAGAGTGACATGGGACAATGGCACCCCATATGCAAACTCGCCCGTAGACTTGTATTGGGGCGATTACTTTGGAGGAAATGGACCATTTGTCATTGATTTTCTGACCGATGGCAGTGGCAGGTTTTCCTATCTTTATCCAATTCCTGATGACCTTGGTCTTGTTGGTCCTAGGGAGGTATGGGCATACATTGATCCAGCTGGATATGCCACATTTGGAGAGTCTCCACGTGTACCAATACTAATTGACATCTATGCGGTTTCCATCACAACCGCTGTGGACCTCACAACAGTGTACTTAGGTGGTACTCTGACATTTTCAGGAACACTACAGTTTGTCAATGGTACTCCTTTGGTAGGATACAACCTCGAGATATGGTGGGGAGGTGACCTTCTTACTACAATCACCATTAGTGATCCTGTAGCTGGTGCCTACAGCTATGTCCATCCGATATCTTATTCCAATAGAATTGGTGTCCTTTCAGGATCTGCTGTGTTCTCACCCCCATCAATTGCCTGGGGCGCTTCTGATACATCGAACTCTTTTGAAGATGTCACGGTTCTTGAGCGCGTAGATGTCTTCATGGACCCTGAACCTGTGGACAACACTATTAGTCGTGGAGATACACTAGTTATTACAGGGTATGTGCTTAATGATGGCGGTTTTGCGGCAGATGGAGTCACTGTAGAGGCATTGGTTGATGGAGCTGGAACACTCTCAACAGACGATACAGCGGCAGATGGTAGATATTCCATCTCACTCCAAGTTCCCACCACGCAACCAAGTGGGTCATATATCATCAGTGTCCGTGTCACATCAATATTTCATGAGCTTAGAAACGGTCCTACAGATTGGACTATCTTGGTCTATATTGGCTCAAGAGTCTATGTTCAAACGAATCAGTTCTCATTAATGCCTGGAGAAACATTCAATGTGACTCTTCGACTCGAGGATGATGATGGGGCTTACCTTCATGGAGAATGGGTGGCTGTCTACCTAGGTTCTACACATATCACTGATGTTCAACTCATTAATGCACAGGGGATGGAATTCATTCTGACTGTGCCTTTGTCCTGGGATGAGGGTGATGGATACTATGAGGTTTTGGCTGAATACAATGGTGCATTGTACATCAATCCCGATTCCTCTGAGTCAGTCGAATCAATTCACATCTTTAACTATCCAATATTCTCAGCAACTCCCAGCAGGGTAAATCCTGGTCAGGCATTCAATATAGAAGTCACCATCCAAGATTCAGAAGGTAATCCTGTTAGATTCCGTCCAGTACGGTTGAATTACAATGGTACTGATGTGTATCCCTATATTACAGACACAGACGGGAGATTCAGACATCCGGTATCAGCGCAAGCTGATGGGACAGTCATCAACTTTAGAGTCACGCTCTTATCAACACAAGTGGGTAATATTCAATCTAATACGTTCACAATCAATATACAAACAACAGGTGGTAATCCATTGCAAGGAACAGATTTACTTTTAGCAAGTATCTTGCTCGTAGGTGCAGTAGTCGCTGTTTTGGCGTACCTGTACATAGTAAGAGGAATGTTCCGCAGTCCTGTTATTTCGAGAGGAATTGATATCCCGACCAAACTACGAAACATCAAGAAGCTCGCAGACTCTGGAAAATACGGTGCGTCTATCACTCTGGCATACCGTACCTTCGAGCAGATGTGCGGCACCAAGATGGGCTCTGAGCGCGGTCATTCTGAAACCGCACGCGAGTTTTTGGATAGGGTTTTGCAGGCAATTCCCCTTGATGGCGCGACTGTTGAACAATTTGTACAGACATACGAAGAGGCTCGCTTCTCACATCATGAAATGACACGTGAGAGGTATGAAGAGGCGGTTCGAATCTTCACAGACCTCTATCCCAGAATCGATTCAGCTGCACCTGTGGAGAAAGAATAGGAGAGATACGGATGGGCTGGAAAGAAATCCTGCAAGTGACCCTCTTCATCTTAGCATGGATTCCAGTTGGTATTCTAGCTGGAAGTACATTGATTGGAGCAGAGGGCACTTATAACTACGATTTCTCCATATACAATGAACAGTATAACGGGACCAGCCAATTCGCAAGTAACATTCAAAACAACGGTTACGATGTAATGTCCATTCAAGCAAGTATGAGTGTTGCCTCAAGGTACAATGGGTCTGCTGTGATCGTTATCATGGGTCCTGTTCGGGACTTCACAATTGATGCGGCACTGGTCATCTTTACGCATTTGATGGCTGGTGGTGGTGTGCTCATAGCAGATGACTTTGGATCAGCGAACATGTCCTTGGCTCTGCTTAATTTTCTCTTGGACCAATTTATTCCAGACAATACAACTCGAGGTCTACTGTCATTCATTGATGGTGTTCTTCTGGATTTAGACTCCTATGATCCTCAAAAGGAACCTAGGTTGCCAATCATAAGGGACTTTCGAGCAGGGCTTGATGGCGGGGCGCTCACAGCAGGAGTATCAGAACTTCATCTCAACTGGGCATCAGCAATCAATCCTTACTGTCTTCTAGGACTATCTGGAATCGCTTGGACTACACCTAGCTCATGGTGTGAAACAAATATTACAGATCCAACGCCTGAACCTGACACTCCCTATGAGTTATCACTATTTGGAAGTCTTCCAGTGGTGGGTGCCATTGACCTCGCTGGACCTGGGGGATCTGGAGGTGGACGACTGGTTGCAGTCAGTGATCCTAGTATATTCAACAATGACATGTTGGGCCGATTCTCAGGAAATGAACGATTTGGTGACAACGTTATCAACTGGCTCTCACACGGAAATACATCCCAACCCATTCTATTCTGCGAGCAGCTCCTTGAGATTCCTTGGTGGGAGAGTGAATTCTTCTTCGGGCTATACCTGGGTAGGATCTTATGGCTCTCCTCACTACCCCTAGGGCTATCAGCTGTATATCCTCTCTTTACCACCCTCGGTATTAAGAAATACCTGCCTGACATAAAGAAGCCTGAGGTCAAGAGTGTTTCAGATGTTTTCCTACGAAAGGGCCAGACGTATTTCAGCGAACGCATGACGTATTATCGAACCGAAGGTAACTACACACGAGTAGTCAAGATGCTATATCGCCGTTTGCGACGTGGAATACGAAAAACACAGCAGTGGACTGAATATGATACAAAGCGAGTATGGGAAATAATGCGATATAAGGACTCGAAGTTGAAAGAGAGCGAATTTTTCAAAACTATCACACGGATCGAAGAGATTTCCTCAGATCCGAATATCAAGATAAAGGAGAATGAGATGATGGAGCTCTTCTTCTTCATGCGTAATATCCAATCACATATGATAGACACAAAAAAGAGGTAGAACTAAATTGACAATAGAAGAAACGAACGACACTGTGGCAATTGACACCTCGGCGACCATGTCAATCGACGAGGTTCACAAGCTCACGAGTGATATTATTCGAGAATGCAGTCGCATAATCGTTGGGAAAGAAGACATCTTGCGTGATGTCCTCACTGCCTTTCTCTCGAACGGTCATGTTGTTCTTGAAGGAGTACCTGGCATTGCTAAAACCTACATGGCTCGAACATTCGCATCCATTTTAGGTTGCGCCTTCAAGAGAATACAACTGACTGTTGACACACTTCCAGCTGACTTGCTGGGGAGTAATGTGTTCAATCAGCGAACGGGAGAGTTCTGGTTCCGAAAGGGTCCAGTCTTTTCAAACCTTGTATTGGCTGACGAGATTAATAGATGTCCCCCCAAATCGCAGAGTGCACTACTCGAGGTAATGGAGGAACGACAAGTATCAATAGAGGGTGTCACCCGTAAACTCCCGAAACCATTTCTGATCATTGCTACTCAGAATCCAGTTGAGCAGGAGGGCACATATCCTCTACCTGAGGCTCAACTTGACAGGTTCATGTTCCGTCTGATACTTGACTATCCCACTGACCAAGAAGAAGCTGAGATTGTTCGAAGAAAACATCTTGGTGAAGCAACTGATCTGAATGTTCTTGCTGATCCTGCTGCAATGGTGAGAATGCAGAATACATGTAAGACCGTCTTCATCGAAGAAGATGTCATCAACTACATCCGTGACATTGTTGTTCGAACTCGAAATGATCCACAAATTCTCCTTGGAGGCTCGCCAAGAGCATCACTGGTGCTCATGAATGCTTCAAAGACTCGTGCTGCAATGCATGGTAGAGACTACGTAATACCTGAGGATGTTCGTCGGCTCTCGGTACAAGCTTTGAATCACAGGCTTATCCTCAAACCAGAAGCGGAACTCGAAGGATTAACAGTACAGCGTGTAGTGACCAAGATACTCGGTGAGGTTGACTGTCCTAAGTAGTGACTGAGAAATTCATGTCCTAAGATATATGGAGAAGATATGGATTGATAACGCAGAGAGGCTTCGTGGTAGTGTTCGCAGGAGTCTTACTATTAACAAGTGGGTTCTCCTTCATTAACTTCTACCTCGTCCTTCTTGGAGTCTATTGTGTGATTGGTTTAGTAGTCACGTTGCCTCTCTTTGCATTGACAGCCAACTTAGCAGGTATTGAAGTAGATCGTGAGATTGACAAAGTAAAGGTGTTCTCGGGAGATTTTCTGCGTGTTCGCGTTACAATAAGAAATGCCTCCCGACGCCATTTTGACTTTATTGAGGTTCATGATCAATATCCGGAAACCTGGATATTGGCAATTGGAGAGAATTTCATTGCATCTCGAATTGAACCAGGTAGTAGTATTACTTTCTCATACATCCTTCAAGCACGAATGCGTGGAAGATACTACCTCGGTCCGACTGAAGTCATCATGCGGGACCGACTTGGCTTTCACTATTACAAGAGAACCTTGAAGGAACAGACCGAAGTTCTTGTCTATCCAACTTGGAAAGATGTTCGTCGTCTTGAGTCATTTGCAAAGCAAAGACAACTAGGTCTCATGTTTGGTGCTCATCGGACCAAGACAGTGGGAATGGGCACTGATTTCGCTGGTTTCCGAGAGTATGTGCCAGGAGACGAGTTCCGACTAATTGACTGGAAGTCAAGCGCCAAACGTGGTGATATGGTTGTCAAACAATGGGAACAAGAGAAAAACGTGCAGCTGATTTGCATGGTGGACACAAGCGGGAGCATGGGGAATGGCTATCCCGAGAACACAAAACTCGAGTACGCAATCCGCGCAGCTGTTCTTCTTACTCATCTGGGTCTTGAGAGGAAAGATCTTGTAGGAACCTGTGTCTTCAGCGACATAGTTCATGGATACGTTCCTCCTGGGACACGACCCAATCATATGTATGATGTTCTTGAAATCTTGGCCATGGCTGAACCAAAAGGGTGGAGTGACTATGAGACTGCCATTGCTCATGTTGTTGGACAGAGTAAGAAGCGGTCTCTAATTATCTGGATGACCGATCTCGAAGAGAGTCCTGCGCCTCTACTAAATGCTATGAAGACACTAGTAGCCAATGGTCACAGAGCACTTGTGATCAGTCCGTTTGGTCCATGGTTTGAAGCACCGGTTGGCCAATTTGGTCCGGTTGAAAAGGTGTTGTCTGAAGCTGTGTCTGAAGAGCTCTGGGAACGTCGCAACAAGATGGCTCGTGCACTATCACGATTTGGGATTAATGTCATCAATGTCGGTCCGGAAGACTTCCTTCCAACTATCATACGTACATATGAGCAAGCAAAACAACGGGGGGTGGCAATGTTCTGAAGGTCGTCACGTGGATTCTCCGCATTGCATCCATTGCCACTTTTGCAGCTATGGCTTTCTTAGTATATGATATACTTGACCCTAACGATATTTGGCATTGGGATGCACCCTATACATTTGTTGTGACAGTGTTTCGTTTGTTGTCTTTGATTGTGTTCTTTCTAGCAACAACAATGGTGAGTGGTCTTGCTAGTGCTTTCACAGGAGGGGCATTACCTGAAGATCTGATAGTTGGGCTCTACAATATACTTGTTCTCAGGACCTGGTATATGCAGCCCTATGGATTAACAGACCCTTTGACTAACATTCAACAGGTATGGGCATCGTTTCAGATGAACCTGAGCAATGTGTTGCTAGCTCTTTGGGATAATACCTTCTTGTTCCTCTATTTCCTTTGTGCTGGTATTGGAATTGCATTATTCCTCCAATCACTTGTTAGAATGGACCATAAGTTTGTTGGTGGTGCATTCATATCTATTCAAGCAATAATAATCATTGCAGCCTATAGAGCCCTTATAGTCCCTGATCTAACTCCCTTCCCTCAAGATTTCATGGACTTTCTTATTTCACCTGCTCAAATTCTTGGACTCGTGTCATTTGCGTATCTAGAAGTCAGTTATCAAATGATCTATAGCAGCTCGGTGGGAAAACCTGTTGAAGACAGGGAAGAAACCCTCAAAAAACAGCTCCTAGCATTACGTCAAGCCACAAGGAAACAAGATGCGATTGAACGTGGTGAGAAGGTAAGTACAACTGGTATGAGTCGTTCAACTGGGGCGACTGCTTTTTCATTCCTTAGAGAGGCGATGGAACGAAAGGTCATGGGTAGTCAATCCGCGCTCGAAAGCTTAGATGCTGTTTCAGATGTCCGCCGCTTGCAGATCTATGTAGATGAGCTACTACAGAGTGACCCTAGAGCACGAGATGAACTAACTGCAAAAGCAGCAGCTCCATCCTCAGCTTATGTCATCGGATCAACTCTCACTGGTTCAGCGATACGGTTTCTGACTGTCGTTGCAGTATCGTTCATTCTGATGAGCCCCTATGTTGTTGATATGCTACTAAACCTTCCAATCGGAATAGCAAACAGTGTTGAAATGATCCAACCAGAAATTGTTGTATTATTCCTTGTTCCTGTGGTTGGACTCTTTCCATTCACAGCCGCTGTCATTAGTTGGATGTCAAAACGTGAGGTTGTTGAGAAGGAGAAACTCACCAAAGAAGAGAAGGAGGCAGCAGAAAAGCGAAAGAAGGACTTGGCTACAAAACGGAAAGAGGCTGAGAAAGCCAGAAAAGCTCGTACCAAAGCCAGGAAAAAGCGGAAGGGTGATGAGGCAGGAGTGGATGAATGGGACAAGGCTCTTGAAGAAGCATTCAAGAAATAGAGCCTTTGGTGGAAAAGTCAATGTCAAAGAATGTCATTTTGACCCACGGTGATCTTGATGGAATAACTTCAGGGACAATCGCATTACTGGTCTTTCCTAGTTCTGACTTCTATTTCACACGGCCATCACAAATACATCAGGATCTTTATCGTATCGCAAAGGACAAACCTGACATTGTACATGTGAGTGACATAGCGATTAACTCCAAAATGTTCGATGAGCTTCTTAGAGCATTTGACAGATTTCCAGAATCCACGCAGATTCATTGGACCGACCATCATCCAATGACTGTAAAAGAACGCCGCGAACTTTGCAAACGGGCAAACCTGTTTCATGAAACCGGTCCCTGTGCAGCTGAATTGGTCTACAGAAAATTCGAGGACTCCCTCCCTGAACATGCCCTTCGATTGGCTCTCTATGGCGCAATTGGTGATTATTGTGATGAAACTCCCTTTGCTAGGACTCATTTTGATGATATAGACAAACGTACACTCTATCTTGAAGCAGGAATACTTGTCCAAGCATTGCAAGAGATTGATTATCGAAAAGAATCGAAAGATCTAGTTCACCAATTGGCTATGGGAATAAAGCCAAGCTCAATGGATGACGTAGTTGCCCTTGCACTGAAAGCAACTAGAATTGAACACGAGGTATTCAGATATGTCCAGCAAAATGCACGAAAGATTGGTCCAGTTGGTTATATTCTGGATATACCAATTAATGGTTACCGCGGAAAAAGTGCAAAGTTCTCAGCCTATGTGACAAACTCGAAAGTTGGTATTAGTGCGAGGTCTTCGGATGACGAGGTAGATATGAGCATACGCCGAAGAGGTACAAAAGTAGACCTTAACAAAACACTCAACGTCATCCTGAAAGACATAGAGGGAAGCTCTGGTGGTGGTCATCCAGCTGCAGCTGGTGCAAGCCTTGATAGAAATGATTTTCCAAGATTCCTTCAAATGCTTGCAGAACATATTGACAAATATAGCTAGATGAAGATGAATGCACTCAGAAGTACCCAAATCACAGTCATGACAGCTTCTCCCGCAATAACGCCGCTTAGAATCCTGTTTACTTTATTACCCCCCACATCGCAGACTTCAATCTGTTGTGGCAGATCTGATAGATGAACTGGTCTTTCCTGTTGTTTCATTCTGTAGCTGATATAGCCACCTAATAGAATCGCAACGGACGTTGCTGGTGGAATAAGTACTCCAACTACAAGGCTAATTGGACTCAGATCTCGCTTGTTGAGCTCGCGACCAGCAAGAAACCCTCCTATTGCCCAGACTAGAAGATAAAGGAAGGCAAGAAGTGGATGAATGTCTGGGAACTTGTCCAAGCCTGGTAGTTGCATGTCTCCGATTCCCTCAAGACTAAGCACCAGAAATCCAAATAGTTGAGCCGCAGGGCTTGGGAAATCAATACCCCCAAATCCATATGTACTGAATATTTCGAAAGTGATTATGGAACCGATGGAAGTTCCGAGAACACATCCTATGAAGACTCCCTTCGTTATATCTCTTGCACGAACGCCTGTCAATCTTCCAAGTTTGATATGAACCAATAGTGCTATTGCGGCATCCTGAACCGCCCCCAACATACCGATGAATGTAGTAATAGCTGAAAAAGTGACCCTAAAGAAAATTATTGCAGGGATGGCAATAATATCTGAGATATAGCCTGCAAGCATTCCGGTTTCACTAATAGCTCGTGCCGTGAAATATGCTGAAACAAGTGCCAAAGGTGTTCCAAAAATGAATAGAAGCCAGTGAATCTCGAGCGGTGCTGTTTCACTCTGCATGAATGGTTTAATGAACCAAAAGACAATGATTCCCACAATCATGAACAGTCCCATTGATACAAATGCTATCCATGGAGGAATCTGTCCTCTTCTTGACCGTAAATACCCTCTTGGGTCTTCAACAATCTCTCGTATCTCCTCCTTGAAGGTTTCGACTGAGAATAGCTCTTCTCGAACTCGTAAAATCCTTGGAAGTTCCTCCGTTTTATGTGGGTGTTCTATAATGACCGTGCTATCTACATCCTCACGCTTTGATCTTATCCTGTCTTGAACTTCTTCGGGGGTCAGGTTTCTTTCGCCCCTTCCACTCAGTATGTCCCCCAGTATTACTGTAACAAATACACCCAGCGCAACATAGAGAATCTCAGGTCTCTTCAAATGAATGCCATAAAGAATCGTTCCATCTGCCCCCTCTATGAATATCCAGATTAGAATTGATAGTGCACTTCCCATTACCATAATGAGAGCTCTCTTCCAACCCACGAAGAAACCAATACCTGCAATCAGAGGGGAGTTGCTTATTCCAATCCAATCGGGGATTGCTGCGGCAGCAGGAATAACAGGTGCCAAAGCATTTGGCACAGTGCTTAGTGTTCTTCCTGCTACACTCTCTGTAGCCTTTATTGTACCTACATATGCTGCTGACGCAACAAGTCCCGTGCCCACATTTCTTCTTGCTTCAGCATCTCCACCAATGGAATTGATGCATTCTGCCTGAGGTTGAACCTGAGGCCAAGGGTCTTCCTCGAATCGGTTTCTGAATGGTGCTAAAAGAATAATCCCGAAGATAGCACTAATCCCTGTGGTGATTATAATGAAAAAGAGAGTCGTTGTGGGGTCATAGTGAGCATGATTGATATTGAACAGAGGGTTGTCTGGCCTGAAAATGGCAATGGCAGGATATGTTAGCAACACTCCTAATGTGACCATTGAGGAGGAATTTGCAATAGTGACTGCAATCGTGTTCTCCTCTCCGGTGTATAGTCCGTACATGGTAAGAAAAATGGCTCCTAACATTTCTGCTCCGACTAGAAAAACAACTCCAATCTTAAGGGCAAGATAGATGCCCATGAAAGTCATTACTACACCAACAATAAGGCCGGTCCCTATAGCTCGCTTTGTCAAGGGGAATTTTGGTTCAACTCTGATAATCCCATACAGGACACAACTAAGAATTGCCCAAATGACTACAAGGGAGAAGAATCTAAAGAATAGACTAAGAGAGATGCATATCATAATCAACATGCTGATCGCTCCTAGTTCCTTCTTATCTGGCGGGCGTTTACTTAGAGCCATGTAAAGCAATAGTATATGAATGACAAGCCCCAACAAAATATCTGAATACAATCCACCCCGCTGAACAGTCAGATATAGTGCAAAGAAAACACCTGCTGAGTACAGCCCTCCGAGTAGTGCCTTTGTAGGATGAAGCTCGACTCTTACAGTCATAGCTACATAGATTGCAACTCCACCCACAGTCACTATTACCATATCCGAAAAGATACCTAATAGTACACTGAGCGGGTAATATGCGGATGCAAGGATGACCATTATTCCAATTTGACGCTTATTGAGTGGGGCTCGAAATAATGAGATATAGAGTAGTCCTGTTTCGACAACAAGTGTAATGATGACATCTGGGTGTGCATAACGACCTGAGATCATAGCCAGTGCGACCAGGATCAAGCCCACTGCGTAAGTGGCTCCAAGAAATGTGGTCCGGTCTATCTTTATCACAGGCATTGTCTCCGAGCAGTCGATATTCCTTGAATTCAATCACTGTAGAGAAGCAACCCTGCTATCTCTAGTATTTAACTGCCTTTGTCTCATCCAGGAGCTTGCGAGCAATTTGATTTGCATCAACACTCATAATGAGCAGAGTCTTCTCACGGGATTTATGTCCTGCAACAAGACTGATTTCAGATGTGGATATCTTAAGAGCCTTTGACAGTTTTTTCAATAATTCAGAATTAGCTCTGCCCTCTCGTGCAGGTTCTTTCAAGTTAATATGTATGGCTTCTGTAGTGACTTCAGCAATGAATCTCTTCTCTTTTGAATTTGGATGAACTATGACTCTTAGGAATGTTCCTCTCTCATTCTCCCAGATAGCACTGGCCATAAAGTCTAGAATGCATATATACATATGAGTCTGTTTGAAGTTAACCAATTAAGGCCGTCAAGGATTTGTTTATTTGGAGAGGCGCCTCCGAGTTACTATAGACCGTAGATTTTACGGGGTGAATTACGATGGCAGATCCAGTAATGGATGCATATACACAAGCATACAACAGTTCAGGAAATATGGTCCAAGCCTTTGGAGTGATATCTGAGTCTGGACAGGTTCTTTGGCAGAGTAATAATTGGGACTTGACTGCTGATGCGAAAAACTTGATCTCTGCGGTGAAGTCTCGAGCAGCTAGCGTTGTCCAAAATCAAGTGAAATATTCGACAATGCGGTCCACTCCTGAGAGTCTTGTTGCTCGGAATGTCCAAGGAAATGGAATTCTAATTCTGACCAAAATCGATACCGCAAGTGATAGATGGGTTGTAGCATGGGCTGATGCTCAAGCACAGCCAGATGGTATCTATGTCGATGTGGATAGAGCTGCAAAGACCCTTAGAGGCAAAATCTAGTATTTTCTGGTTGAAAGTGTATTTGGGGAAAACTTCAACATAGTTCTCTCTATATACGAACCATTGTAGACATGGTGGGTTTGTTTTGTCACTAGTCATCGGAAACGAATGGAACATCCTCTTTGCAAACAATCCAAAGATCCATGCATTTGCAGTTGTTAAAGATGGAAAAATCATCTGGCAGACTGATAATTGGAATCTAGTTGAAGACATCAAGAGCATCATGAAGACAGTTGAAAAGGAATCATCAGAACTGTCTTCGGGAGGTGTGATATACAAACGTATCGCATCCTCTAAAGATACCTACGTTGCAACTGCAGATGGCAAAAAAGGACATTTTCTTCTTGTAAGAATTGAAGGGAACATTTGGGCAATTGCATTTGCTGCACCATCATCAGTCCCTGAACTCACAATGATAGATATCAAAAAGACTGCTATAAAGCTAAGAGGAAGCCTCTAAATTTTCATACCTCATTTTCTTTGATATCTAGTCATCAGGGAAGAGAATACCTCTAATTCTGTTAATGATATTCATATACTCCTTCGAACCCACAGAATAATAGTCCAGAAGCATCTCGTACATTGAGAGAGTTTCTTTTGTCGCAATATCCAGGTTGACCATATTCGCAATCTTGGTTCTCCAAGCATACTGCATTTGAGCTCTCTTGACACTCAGCTCAATCAGCTCCTCACGTTGCTCCTTTGAGATCTTCAGATTGAAGGTTTCAAGCATCTTATCTGTGAAGCTCTCAAGCTTTTCTCGGATTCTTTTCTCCTCAGTTCCCCATGCGCCAGTTGTCAGCATGAACCCCTTGGCAGTTCGTCGATAGTAGTCAGTACTACGTTTACCTTTGGTAACAGTTCCATACTTGATTACATAACCGCTCTCAATCAGTTTTGGTAAATGATGATACACCTGATTTTTAGTAATCTCTTCGCTCTCATGACAACAATCAGGTGATTGCTTCACGATTTCGACTACTGATAACACATCTCGTTTGACAACTCTCTGTCGAATTATCGTATCACCAGTTTCCTTGTCAACCGACTTTGTGGTCAGTGTGTCTTCTACTCCTTTTCTTAATGTCTGCAGGATGTTGTAGCGGACAGGCTCATCAAGAACATCTGCCACTTCTTCATTCGTCACAAAAACAATCTCTTTCTGTGGTATTTTCCCCTCTTTGGTTAAGACAATTCCCTCGAGGCTATCCGTGATTTCTGTTGTTACATAGTCGTCGCCCATATTACTATTCACCAATGCATTTTAGATCCGTCGATTCAACAAGCGACTCGGATGGCTCTGGAATCGTCCGTACTCTCTTTGGGTTTTTAATATAGAACCCACCAGAAGCGTGTTAAAACGCTTCAAATTCGTGTTCTCATTGACAAACTAATTATTTAAAGTTGTTGGTGATGGTAAACTATTCAAGAATGAAAAGTTTGTTTAATCTTTATTTATAATCTATTCATATATAAATAGTGTAATATATCAACGTAAAAAACAATAATAGTTTGTTACACAAACCTTATATGTACTTTTGGTTGGTATACGCCTAGTGATAAATAATGTATCGCATGAATCTGACTGAGGATAAACGTGTGAAGTTGAACAACAAGATTGCGAAAGTTCACACAACTATCGCGATTGGGTATGCCTACCAATATAGGAGGTAAAGCACTATGGAACTAGATAAAATAGCAAGAAAGAAGCTTGTGTTCAAGAAGCAGATCTCCACAGATGCAATCACCCACGCATATACATACAGGTAGATATCAATGTCAAAAAATAACAAGACTACTAGCTCTGATCCAAAGGATACGAGCCGTCCTATGAGCGTTTCTAAGAAACGCGATATATCAGTTGAAGATGTACTCCTGTGGGAAGCCACCTGAGCACTTCTACTTTTTCTGAAATTTAGTTGTACAATTTGGTGTTTAACTCCAATACTCTATCTATTTTCTGAAGACGATTTGATAGAAGGTTTCATTCATCACATATGTAACTTCAACATCTTTTGCAGGGTCGGGAATGTGTTTCAAAGGTGGTCTAGACGCAAATAGTGCATTCGTCTTCATGATGTCTTTTCCCTCTTCTGTTTCCCTCTTTTTCGGAGATAATCCCTCATCGACTACTACAACAAATCCCCCTGGTCTAGTAATCCTTAACATTTCATTAAGAGCTCCCGGGATGTCTGAAAATGTATTGATCCCTCCAGAGTGGAGAACTATATCAAAGAGGTTCTTTTGATATGGGATATTGAATACACTTCCATGAGTCAGACAGACATCAAGTTCGTTCTTTACAAATTTGGTTCTTGAAACTGTTAGCATACCCGTGGACAAGTCCATACCGTGAAGTTTGAATCTACCAATCTGGTTCTTGAACTGATTATTGAGTGCAATGAAGTTTGCACCAGTTCCTATGCTGACATCAATTACTCTCACTGGACCCTCTATTGGAATGAACTGATAGAAGTTCTCTCGTTCCTTCATCATATCAATCCCGAGCCACTCATCATACAGCTTCACTAATTCGTCATAATTCTCCGCCATCTCATCATATTCTGTA
>SMTZ1_10000773_pt1 | contig 59610 bp, 58 predicted proteins | sample DeeMarSWOR136_30_FD_25667 | JGI IMG/M metagenome (IMG submission 25667) | reverse complement strand
CGACAAGCTGAAAGACTATGACCTGATAATCTGCGGGCGTCAGACAGTCGACGGTGATACCGGACAGGTAGGGCCGGAGCTTTCCGAAATGCTGGGGCTGCCATTTGTCGCCTATGTCAGCAAGGTTGAAGAGGTGGCTGATGGGCGTATGATAGCGGAGCGGATGGTCGAAGATGGTCACGAGGTCGTCGAGGTGCCCCTACCGGCAGTAATTACCGTGGTCAAGGAAATAAACGTCCCCCGCCTGCCGTCGCTGCGCGGGCTTACCCGTGCCAAGAAGGTGGAAATACCGGTGTGGACGGCGAGCGACCTGGAAGTCGATGAAACGAGAGTTGGTTTAACTGGCTCGGCGACGTGGGTGGTTAAGGTGTTCTTTCCACAGCGGGTTCAACAGGGCGAGATGCTGGAGGGGGAGCCGGAGAAACAGGTAGATGCCCTGATTGAGAAATTGAGAGAGTTAAAGATAACGTAGGGTAGAGGTTGAGGTGAGTATCAGGATTGAAGCCAAGCAGTGTACCGGATGCGGTGACTGTGTTAACGCCTGCCCACTCGGTATTATCGAGATAGTCGATGACATTGCTCAAATCGGCGAAGGTTGCAACCTCTGCGGGGCCTGCCGGGATGCCTGCACCTTTGAAGCAATAATCATTGAGATGCCAGTCGAGGTTACCCCGGCGGACGAGTCTTATCGAGGAGTCTGGGTCTTTGCCGAACAGCAGGACGGTCATCTCAAAGGGTTTGTCTACGAGCTGGTATCGAAGGGCCGGGAGCTTGCGGACTCGCTCGGCACCGAGCTGTGTGCCGTATGTTTCGGCCATAACATCGACGACGTAAACCGTCTGGTCGCTTATGGGGCTGATAGAATCTATCTGATTGACGACCCTGTCCTGGCGAATCAACAGGAAGACATTTATGCCGCCGAGCTCGTGCGGCTTATTCGTGAAAATAAGCCGGGGATAGTCCTTGCAGGAGCGACCTCTTTTGGGAGGGCCTTCTTTCCCCGCGTGGCCGCTGTCCTGCGGACGGGCCTCACCGCCGACTGTACCGGACTGGAGATTGACTCGGAGTCAGGGCTGCTGCGGCAGACGCGGCCTACCTTCGGGGGCAACATCATGGCGACCATCCTCTGCCGGACAAGACGGCCACAGATGTCCACCGTCCGCCCCCGGGTCTTCAAGCGGAACACCCCCGATGATACCCGGCAGGGGGAAATAATCCGGGTGGACTTCGACAAAGAGCGTGTCACCGCCCGTACCAAGCTGCTCAGCTTCGTCAAGGACTTGACGGAGAAGGTCAAGCTTGAAGACGCTGATATTATCGTCTCCGGGGGGAGGGGACTGGGCAAGCCGGAGAATTTCGGCATTATCCGTGAACTGGCAGACGCGTTGGGGGCGGCGGTGGGTTCTTCCCGCCCTCCGGTGGATGAGGGCTGGATTCCCTATGCTCACCAGGTGGGGCAGACGGGCAAGACGGTCTGCCCGAAGCTCTACATTGCCTGTGGCATCTCCGGGGCGGTGCAGCACCTCGCCGGGATGCAGACCGCTGATGTCATCGTGGCTATCAACGACGACCCCGATGCCCCCATCTTTGAGGTGGCCACCTATGGCCTGGTAGGCGACCTCTTTAAGATAGTGCCGCTACTGACGGAGAGGTTAAAAGGAGGTCAGTAAATTGAAGGATAAGCTCAATGAACAAGGAGAGATAGGGTGCTGCCCGCGGTTTAATCCAGAGCCATGGGACAACAGGGTGGTGGCCTTTGAGGACAAGCTGTTTTTTAAAGACCATGTCAGGAGCTTTCTGCACATACCGCTGAACATAGGTAGAGTAATGGCTAAAAACATGGCCAGGATTGAGGAGGCGGGTGCCCTTGCCCCGGAGCAGTTGATGCTTTCGGATGAGAAATCTCTCTGGGGCTCCGATATCTATATTGCGGTCAGCAAAGAAGTGCCGGGAGCAGAGATGGCAAGAATGTCGGGAACATTTCTGTCCAAGGTCTTTGAAGGGCCATACTCGAAGACCGGCAGGTGGGTGAAAGAAATGAAAGCCTATGTTGAGTCGGAAGGCAAGGAGCTCAAGGACCTGTATTTTTTCTACACCACCTGCCCGGCATGTGCCAAGGTGTACGGCAAGAACTATGTCGTGCTGCTGGCTGCGGTCTAGAGTGAACACTGTACCTCTACATGGTGGTAAAACGTGAAAGATTTCTCACCGCGTGCGATCCTACTGGATTTCTACGGCACCGTAGTCGAAGAGGACGAGTCTCATATAGATAGGATATGCGAAGAGGTATCGAAAGCGTCTCATCTGGGGGTGGAAGCCTCAGATATTGCTTCACTATGGAACTACCTGTTCTTCGAGATGTGTGACCAGAGTCTCGGGGCCAGCTTCAGACTTCAAAAAGATCTGGCAATGATTTCGTTACAGCGTGTCCTCGATCATTTCGAGGCTGACCTCGACGGCGAGAGGCTCTGTCAGCCTCAGTTTGAATACTGGGCACGCCCGGACATCTTTCCCGAAAGCAAGGAGGTACTGGAGGGCTGTCAGATACCGATATGCCTGGTATCAAATATCGATAACGCTGAATTACAGCTGGCACTGGAGTATCATGGCCTCAGCTTTTACCGGGTGGTCACCAGCGAGGACTGCCGGGCTTACAAACCGTGCCGTGGGATTTTCAAAAGAGCGTTGTCGGTACTTGACCTGTCACCTGCAGAGGTGTTGCACGTTGGTGATTCGCTGAGTAGCGATGTAGAAGGCGCCCAATGTCTCGGGATTCCGGTGCTCTGGATTAACAGGAAGCAAAGAGAGATTTCTCACGCGGATAAGGTTCCTGAGTACGTCTCAACCGACCTGACAGGTCTTCTGGATTTAATCGAAAAATGACAGAACCGGTGAATATCTACTCAGACTACGACCCGTTTGCCCGGGTCTATAACCAGCACTGGGGTAACGAGTTCACCCCGCGCGTTTTTCCCCTGATAGAGCAGTTGATTTTGCGACAGCTGCCTGCTGGGGCCAGTATTCTCGACCTCTGCTGTGGCACCGGGCAGATGGCACAAACACTAACAGCGCTCGGTTATCGGGTAGTTGGGTTGGACGGCTCGGCAGAGATGCTCCGCTTTGCTCGTGAGAATGCTCCCGATGCCGAGTTCATCCACGCTGATGCCCGTTCCTTTGAGCTGCCGGAGACTTGCGATGCCGTCATCTGTGTTTTCGATAGCCTCAACCATATCATGACCGTGGAGGAGTTGACTACCGTCTTTAGAAATGTCTATGCTGTCCTGAAAGATGGCGGACCGTTCTTCTTCGACCTCAACATGGAGCCGGGGTACGGCCTGACCTGGAACGATAACTTCGGCATTGTTGAAGATGACCATATCTGTATCGTCCGCACCAGCTACAGCCCCAGCGAGCGAATTGCCCGGTTCGACGCCACTGTCATGCTGCTGGAGAACGGCTGGCAGCGGACCGACTTTGCCCTCCTTCAAAAGTGCTACTCGGCAGCGGAGGTACTTTCCGCTCTGGGAACGGCCGGTTTCGGTGTGATTGAGAGCTATGCCCTTGATGAGCGGCAGGGCCTCACCGGGTTGACTGAGGAAGCAGACCGGGCCTACTTCCTTTGCCGGAAGTCAGCGACAAGTCCAGCCGATTAGATTATTTGCCGTTTAATCTTGATAAGAGTAGAATATTCTAAAGGGAAGGGCATCAATCGTGATGCCCTGTATTGCAAATAGTTTCCTTTTAAGTTGGCTGTTGAGATAAGTTACGCATGAAGAAGAACCCGCAACAATACGATGGTATGGGTGGTGGTATGGGGCCAGGGGTGCCCGGAGGCGCGAGGGGTCGGCTCAACCAGCTCATAAATATACGGACCTTTACCTCTTTCAGGAATCCGGTTTTTCGTATTTATTACGGTGCCCTTCTAGGTCAGATGGCTGCGATGAACATGCAGATGTTCGCCCGCATGTGGCTGATGAAGAAGCTAACTGAATCACCGATGATTGCAGGTGCCACCGCCTTTGCTAACGCAATACCCATGCTTTGTCTATCCCTCTTTGGTGGGGTGATTGCCGACCGAGTACAGAAGAAATATGTCATGCTCATTGGTCAGTCTGTCTCTGCCCTCGTTGTCCTCTGTGTCGCGGTTACACTCTCCCTCGGTTACCTTAGCCCTGATGTTGAGGGTTCTTATTGGATATTAATCGTGGCCTCGGTCTTTCAGGGTACTATTATGGCCCTCATGATGCCGTCGCGACAGGCCATCCTTCCCGAGATTGTTGGTGAAGAGCAACTAATGAATGCCGTATCGCTGAATACTTTCGGCATGAATACCCTCCGGATTTTTGCGCCAGCGTTGACGGGCTTCCTTATCAAACCCTTGGGTTATGACGGGATATATTACATTATGACTGGCATGTACGTCATGTCAGTTGTCTTTATTCTGTTTTTGCCCCGCACCAGTACCATCGCTGTTGGCGGTGGCGGTGCTCTCGATGGTATTAAAGAGGGCCTTCGTTACCTACGAGGGCAGAGGACAATCATCCTCGTCCTCATCATTACGCTCGTCGCAGTATTAATGTCCATGTCTTATATGTATCTGTTGCCTTTTATTGCCGAGGATGTCCTGCACGTGGATGAAGCGCAGGGTGGGTTACTGATTAGTATCTCGGGAATCGGTGCAATTGTTGGTTCCATAACCCTAGCTTCCCTGCCGAACAAGAAGCGAGGGCTGATGCTATTGGCCAGCTGTTTCATACTGGGTCTGGCCTTGACCGGATTCGCTTTTTCCAGCCATTGGTACTTAGCGATGGCCCTGATGGTATTCGTTGGACTGGGGCAAACGGGAAGGATGACCTTGAGTAATACCCTTGTCCAGTACTATGTAGAGGACGAGTATCGGGGACGGGTGATGAGTATCTATATGATGGAGTTTGGTCTGACCAGTTTCGGGACCTTTGCTGCCGGGGCGATGGCGGAATCTATCGGACCACAATGGGCTATTGGCGGGTTTGCTATGGTTCTGGTTGTCTTTTCTATTCTGGCAATGATTTTCATTCCGACTGTACGCCGACTGGACTAGTCGGTATCACCCTGCTGTCTGGATACAGCTTGCCTCGCCGATGACGATTTTACTGCCGTCCTCTTTCTCCATCCAGACGTCGAGTATCAGTCTGTCACCGGCTTCTTCCGGTTCAACCGCCGAGACCTGCCCATGGGCGGTGACAATATCACCATTGACAGCGCCACCGCCAATGAATGATACCTTTATCTTTCCATGATAGAGCCAGTTTTCACCAAAGTAGTTGTATAGCATCTCCAGCATATAGCTGAGCAGTGTGGAGCCCCCGATTAGTGCCCCCCGCATCCCGAAGTCTCGGGCATAATCGTCAGTGTGGATGACATTACGGGTATTCGGGTCAATGGGCATGTAGGCGGTCTTCGTCAGGCTTGGGATCTCTTCACCGATTTTTAGCTGTTTTATGGCTCTCTCCATTTTCCCCCTCCGGCCTATTCCACATATATAGCGGTCTCACGGCTGCGCAGCAGTACCTCGCCGGTCTCGTCAACCGTTTCTAAGTCAGTAACAAGGTAATTGCGACCACGCTTCACGTATTTATCGACAACCGTGCCGTGTATGAATACCTTGCTACCGAGCTTCATCGGCTTGAGGAACTCCTGTTCGCTCTTTGCCCAGATAGACACCCTCATTTCTGGCAGGGCTTCGAACTTCATTCGGGCATGGTGGGAAATGGTGAGGCCGGGCGGGGCGAAGCCCTTTTCTGCCAGCCCTTTGGCCTGCCATTGCACCAGTTCTATCCGGTTCCTGACTGTTTCCTCGTCAAGGGTTATCTCGAGTGTACCCAGGTCCATCCCGATGGGAATCGCTTCGTAGTTCTCCTGGCTTCCCATGATGCCTCACCTCCCTTGGTCTGGATAAAGGGTGGGAAGAGGTTGATGTAATTATAACACCCTGCCGTTGTAAAGACACTAATCACCATAAATTGACGGCACCTGTCGGCTATTGTAATATGCAAATGGATGCTGAAACGTCTAAATCAATACCACGATTGGGTTATATGACCGTAAAACCGCGCTATCCACTCATTGAAGAGGTTGACCATAGACTGTCACCACTTGATACCTTCGAACCCCTCCGCGATGAACCATTTAGTTTCTTCCTTGATAGCGGCATGGACCACCACAAGCTGGGACGCTATTCGTTTATCGGCAGCAACCCCTTTCTGGTATTAAGCAGTCGGGGTAGTGAGTGTAGTATTCTTCGCGGTTCAGAGGAGACCTGCCTGGTTGGCAACCCGTTCGATATCCTCGGTCAATTTCTGGAGCTCTACCGGCTGGACTCGTCTGCTTTCCCCGTCCCCTTCTCGGGTGGCGCCGTTGGCTATTTGAGCTATGACCTCTGCCATTTTATCGAACGGCTGCCAAGCACGGCGGTGGATGACCTCGAATTACCCGAGTGCTATTTCGGTTTCTATGACATGGTGCTGGCCTTTGACAATCTTCAGGGTAAGGTCTACATTGTTTCAACGGGTTTCCCCGAACTGGAAGAGACCGCTAGGCTGAAGCGGGCCAGAGAGCGTCTCAGTGAGTTCAAGGCCAGGCTTGCGAACGATGTTACACGGCTAGAGCCAGCGGTGTCAGTCTGTGCTGTGACAGGCGCCCTGCGTGGTGGCTTTACGCATGAAGAGTATGTGGCTGCCGTCGAAAGAGCACGGCAGTACATTATCGCCGGTGACATCTTCGAGGTGAATCTGTCACAACGGTTCGAGACCGAGCTTGCTATCAGCCCCTACGAGTTATACCACCGACTCAGAAAGATAAACCCGGCCCCCTTTGCCTGTTATCTCGGCTTTGATGAGACTACGATAGTCAGCGCCTCACCAGAGCGGTTCCTCCGTACACGAGGCGACTGGGTGGAGACACGCCCGATTAAGGGTACCCGGGCACGGGGCAGGACGCCGGATGAAGACCAGGCGCTTGCTCGTGAGCTTCTCAACAGCATCAAAGACCGGGCGGAGAATATAATGATTGTTGACCTGGAGCGGAACGACCTCGGCCGGGTATGTCGCTATGGTACCGTTAAGGTGACCGAGCTGGCCATTCTGGAGGTCTTCCCCACGGTTTTTCACCTTACCTCGACCGTAGAGGGCCGATTGAGAAAAGGCAAGAACGGCATCGACCTGCTCAAGGCGACCTTCCCCGGCGGCTCGATAACCGGTGCACCCAAGGTACGTGCCATGGAGATTATCGATGAACTGGAGCCCACCAGAAGGAGCGTCTACACCGGCAACATCGGCTACATCGGTTTTGACGGTAACCTTGACCTGAATATCGTCATCCGCACCTTCATTATTAAGGATGGCAAGGCCTATTTTCAGGTGGGCGGGGCGGTTGTCTATGATTCTGACCCCGAGGCTGAATACCAGGAGACGCTGGACAAGGGTCGGGCTTTGATTAACGCCCTGAATATTGCCGGACCGGGTGAGAGATAAAAATGGTTGTTGTTATCGATAATTACGATTCTTTTGTCTATAACCTGGCCCAATATCTCGGGGAGCTGGGCTGGAGGCCGGTGGTGCACCGCAACGATGCGGTCACCCTGGGGGAAATCGAAAAGTCCCGTCCTTCGCATATAATTATCTCCCCGGGTCCCTGTACCCCGCTTGAGGCGGGCATTTCTAACGATGTCGTCCGTCATTTTGCCGGCAAGGTCCCTATTCTCGGCGTTTGCCTGGGGCACCAGTGTATTGGCTATGTCTTCGGTGGAGAGATTGTTCAGGCTACTGTACCGACTCATGGCAAGAGCTCGCTGGTCTACCACGATGGACAGGCGGTATACGCCGGCCTGCCGAATCCCTTCGAGGGGGGCCGTTACCATTCCCTGGTGGTGGGGGAGCACAACTGGCCGCCGGTACTGGAGAAGTCGGCCACGACCAGTGACGGCGTTGTCATGGGTATCCGGCACCGGGAATACGTGGTTGAAGGGGTGCAGTTTCATCCAGAGTCGATTATGACCGATGTCGGCCATGCCGTGTTGAGGAATTTCCTGGGTTACCGGCAGCCGGTGTGGCCGCGGGAGCGGGTCAGTGTCTGAAATAGTCTACCTGAACGGCTCTCTTGTTCCTCGCGAGGACGCCCGAATATCCGTTATGGACTATGGCTTCCTCTACGGCTACGGGCTCTTCGAGACGATGCGTGCCTATGGAGGGAAGGTGTTCCGACTGGACAGGCACCTCGAAAGGCTGGCCAGCTCGGCGGAGACGCTGGGAATAGCTATTGATAAATCGGTGCTCAGTGGTGCGGTGATGGATACTATCAAGGCCAATGGATTAAGCGAGGCCCGTATCCGGCTGACCGTCTCCATCGGTGAAGGGGGAACGGTGCCTGACCCGTCCTCATGTGGCCAGCCCACGGTACTGGTGGTGGCCGGTGAATATCGACCTTTACCCGACGAGGTCTATGAAAAGGGTTATCGAGCAATCATTTCGTCAGTCCGCCGTAATAGCCAGTCACCTGTCTCCGCAATGAAATCGCTCAGCTACCTGGAGAGTATGCTTGGCCGACAGGAAGCCAGGGTAGCCGGCGTGGATGAGGCAATTTGCCCCAATGGGGAGGGGATGCTGGCCGAGGCCAGCACGAGTAACGTCTTTCTGGTGGGGGATGGTGCCCTGAAGACGCCGTCGGTATCCAGCGGCATCCTCCCGGGTGTCACGCGTGAGGCTGTGCTGGAGCTAGCCGGAAAACTGGGCATTACCACTATAGAAGATGACATAACGTTGAATGAATTGATTCAGGCAGATGAGGCCTTTCTGACCAACTCGGTCATGGAGATAATGCCCCTGACAGAGGTAGATGGGAAGCCAATCGGTTCAGGAGTACCGGGACAGGTCACGCGAAAATTGATGGGGGCTTATAAGGAACTGGTGAGTAGGGAGGTCGGGTAGTTAAACTGTTATTGTGCCCTCAAGATAGAGTACCGCTCTTCCGGCGATGGTGACATGCTCGCCGCGGTCTTCGCAGAATAGCTCGCCGCCCCTTTTGGATACCTGTCTGGCGTGTAGTTGTTTCTTGCCTAGCCTCTGTGACCAGTAGGGTACCAGTACACAGTGTGCCGAGCCGGTGACGGGGTCTTCGGGAATGCCGACATTTGGGGCGAAATACCTTGATACGAAGTCGCACTGTTCGCCCGGCGCCGTCACAATGGTCCCAAACTCATACCGGGTCAGCAGGCTGAAGTCCGGCTGCAGTTCTCTGACGGTACGCTCGTCCGCAAACACCGCCAGCAGCTGTTTTTCTGCCCCTCGGGGGGTGGGTATCATCGCCGGGAAGTCCATCTCCAGGAGTCCCTCTTTCTGAGTGACCGTGAGCACGCCACGCTCCCGGGTCTGGAAATGCACGGTAGACTCCGACCAGTCTAGGCAGTTGAAAACGACAAAGGCGCTGGCCAGTGTGGCGTGCCCGCAGAGCGATACCTCGGTTAGAGGCGTGAACCACCTGATTTCGAACCCTTCATCACTTTTCACCAGGAAAGCCGTTTCTGAGAGGTTGTTCTCAGCGGCGACGGCCTGTAAACGGGCGTCATCGAGCCAACCGTCCAGCAGGCAAACGGCGGCCGGGTTGCCTTTGAAGATCTCGGAGGTGAAGGCATCTACCTGATATAGCGGGATTTTCATGCTGCTCCTTTGGGTAAGCGAATCAGCCACGCACAATGGCGTCGGTCATTCGGCAGACCCGTACCATCTGCCGGACATCGTGCACCCGCACAATGTCCGCCCCGTTGGCGATGCCGATGGCGACGGTGGCGGCGGTGCCCTCGACCCGCTCGGAGGCGGGGAGGTTGAGCACCATCTTTATCAGGGACTTGCGGGAGGTCCCCAGCAGGATGGGTTGACCAAGCTCTTTCAGTTCGGCGAGGCGGCGCACCAGCTCGATGTCCTGCTGCCAGGTCTTACCGAAACCGATGCCGGGGTCGATGATGATGTTTTCGCGGGGTACCCCGGCACTGATGGCCGTCTCGATGCTCCACTTAAGAGACGCGATAACCTCGGCCATGACGTCTTCATACAAAGCGGTATCACGCTGGGATTGAGCATCATAGTCGCCCTTGTCCCGCTGGTTGCTCATCAGGATAATTGGCACGTTCCTCTCGGCGGTCAGCTCCGCCAGCCGCGGGTCGTGTTTCAGTCCGCACTGGTCGTTGAGCATAGCCGTACCAGCGTCGAGAGCACGGACGGCCACCTCTGATTTGTAGGTATCGACACTCAGCGGTACGGATACTGTACCAGCCAGCCGTTCAAGGACAGGAAGCACGCGCCTGATTTCTTCATCGATACTGATTGGGGAGGAGCCGGGGCGGGTGGACTCCCCGCCGATGTCGAGGATATCGGCGCCTTCCTCGACAAAGCGCTGTGCCTGTGCCAGGATTGCTTCAACATTAGAGAGGCCGTCACCGGAGAACGATTCCGGAGACACGTTGATGATGCCCATCACATAGGTCCGCTCTCCCCAACGGAACTCGGTATCACCGCAGCGGGTAACATTCGGTTCACTCATGGGTCTCGCTCCCACAAAAGATAGTAATCATGAATCGTCTCTCAAGGCCTACTTTAGCTGACCGTGCGGTGCCAGTCAATAATTAATGTTATGGAGATTGCTTCGCTTTGCTCGCAATGACAGCTCTCCTGCAATGAGGGTTCCCCTCGCAATGACAGCCCTACACGTCATTGCGAGGAGCGGAAGCGACGAAGCAATCCCCCTCCTGAAAAAGAGAGGTTGCCTTGTGCAGGAATCAGGTTTCTATTTTGCTAGTATCTTCCTAGTCGGACTTCTTTTCTTCTTCCAGCAGGTCACCGAAGACCTCGGCGTGGTATATCTCGTTATCGCGCAGGCGCAGGAATAGCTTCTTGAGCTTGGCGTCAGTTGTCTTGTTGGCGGCCTGGTCATAGGCATCGGCCACCTCGTTCTCTATATTGATGTCGGCGCTGAGCATGTCACTTGTCTTGGTCGATTTGTCGACCTCAGTATGCTCGATAATCGGAGTGCCGCCCATGTCGATTACCTTTTCGGCCAGCCAGCCCAGGTGCTGCATCTCGTTGATTGCTTGGTCTTCCAGTTCTTCGGCAGCCTCTTCATTGGGTGTTATATACCTCTGGAGGAGGTACTGAAGGATAACGGTATACTCATGCTCAATGCCCCAGTTGAGAGTCCTGATAGTATCGTCGCTCTTCGTACCTCTGACATCTTCCATGGCCTCTCTATGTGACTTCTCAACAAAGTGTTCGAAATCACCCCGGTGGGCTTCTTCGTCGGAGAGGATACGCCGCAATAGTCTCTTTATCTTCGGATCATCAATGGCTTCAATGTGCTCCTTGTATTGGGCGATGGCACCCTCTTCGAGAGAGACGTTATTCACCATCCAATCGTGGACAGATGCCCCGCCCATCTTCATGGTGCCGCGTTCCAGGCTGGGGACTCCGCCCAGTTCAGCAACAGTTTCCGCCAGCCAGTCCAAGTGTCGCATCTCATCACGTGCCATTGCCTCAATCTCACAGGCCATCTCTCCTTCACCCATTCCATACGCATGGGTCAGGTACTGGATGATAGCGCCGTGCTCGTCTTGAATATCTTTGTTCAGTAGTTCAATGACCTTTTCTTTGTCCATCAGTCCCTCCTATAAAGTTTGAGATATTAGTGTCTTATTAGGATATGCTGCAACTCCTGATAGCTAGCCGTATTCTCTAGCCGGCGGACTTCCACAGGCCGTGAACACTGCAATATTCCCGGGCGGTTGCTTTCTGTCCTTTGGCCTCGAAGACTGCTTCCGGCTTTTCTCCCGGCTTGAGGAAGTGTCGGCAGGACTCGCCGTCAATGGTCAGTTCCACCCACTCGATATAGTGTTCGGCTTCCATGGGATGCGGTACTTCGCCTACTTTCACTTTGGTACCACTGTCGCTTGCTTCCACCACCGGGACGTGCTTTTCCAGACCGACGTCGCTGGTTTTCTCCTGAAGCAGCTCCATGGGTTGACCGCAGCAGACCAGTTGCCCAGCTCCGGCATGCAGCACCTCGACGATATTACCGCAGACATTGCACTTGTAAATCCGTTTTTGTTCTGCCATTTTCTATCTCCCCTCCTTCGTTATTTCTGGCAGTATGCTGAATCTTAGTCCATTTTTTCAAAATCGCTCTTGGCGGCCCCGCAGACGGGGCACTCCCAGTCGTCAGGTAGTTCATCAAACGGTGTCCCTGGTTCTATCCCATTGTCTGGGTCACCGAGTTCCGGGTCGTAGATGTAGCCACAAACTGTGCACTCATATTTGTCCATTTTACCGACCTAACCTCCATCCAGCGAAGGGTGTTCTTTTTGAGCAAACCACTGGACCGGGTCCTTCAGGTAATCATAGTAGTCTCGCAGAAGCTGATGGTGCACTGTTTCCTCAGCAGCGACCGCTTCATAGAAATCTTTCTCGGCGGCGAAGGTCGCGGTGCGGCTCCGGGCTTTGTAGAAATCGTAGCTCTTGTTTTCCATGTCCATCGCGGTATCAACAGCTTCAAGTTCGGTAGTCAGGGCAGTGATGCCTGTGCCAAGCTTTTCTACCTGCTGGGCAAAAAGAGTCTTCAGATGCTGCTCCCCCGTGGATTCGAGCTTAATATTGGGCCAGGACTTTTTCTGCCGGAGTGTCTGGTATATCTGCTCGAACTTCTGACGGTGAAGGTCTTCTTCGGCGGACAAGCTCTCCAGTAGCTTCCGCCCCATCTCATTGCTACTTTCATGACTGGCCTTCAGGTAGAAATCCTTGCCGTCAATCTCCATCTGCACGGCGACACGCAGCCCTTCCAGGGTCTTTTCGTTCTCGCTTACCATAGTCCTCCTTTACCGTAGAGCATTTACTTATTGAGTATAAATATACTGCAGAGTACTGTGCCTGTATGTGATTTTTGTCGCTCTATGGTTCATAGGAAGAAGGAGTGTAACGCATAATAGACCGTGATAACAGTGGTGTCAAGGGTATTTCCCAAGAAAATTGGAACGAGTTCTGAAGTCGGTGTGCATCTGGACAGCCTGTTGTGTTAGAGTAGACTATACGTTAGCAACAGAGGCCCGTATTGCAGGAACCGGATAATTCACTTAGCGACTTCATGCCGAAAAGAAGGAAGATCTTTTACGGCTGGTGGATAGTTGTAGCTTCTACTCTTCTGAACGTGCTTGCTGGTGGTACCTTTGTCTACGGTCTCTCTGTTTTCTTCAATCCTATCAGAAATACCTTTGGCTGGGGTGCTGCCGTTACCTCGGTTGCCTTCACCCTGGGGAGACTTGAATCGGGCCTGCTTGAGGCCGTGGCAGGCCTTCTGGTTGACAAAGTCGGACCGAGGAAGCTGATGCTCTGTGGCTGGAGCGTGGTCGGTCTGGGTTTCCTGATGATGAGCAACGTCAACTCCCTGTGGTTGTTCTACGGCTCTTTTCTGGTTATGGCGGTGGGGATGAGTTTTTCCGCGTTCATTGTCATTTTTGCTACCATTGCCAACTGGTTTGAGAAGAAGAGAAGTCGCGCCATGACAGTGGTTGTGACCGGATATGGCCTCAGCGGTACTCTGGTACCCCTTGTGGCCACGACTGTTGATGCATTTGGCTGGCGTGAGACGTTAGCAGCCATGGCTATTTCAATATGGGTTATCAGTCTGCCGCTCAGTTCATTGATGAGGCATAAACCCGGTCAGTATGGATACCTTCCTGATGGCGCTGGCCCAGAAGCTGTCGGCGGACCGGTTGAGCTATCACAATCTAGCTCACCCGATGAAACAAGGAGAGGTGATTCAGCCCTTGCAGTCGTAGATTTTACTCTTAAAGAAGCGGCGAAGACCCGGACTTTCTGGCTGCTTGCCGCTGTAAGTTTCTTCCAGTTCTTCGCGGTAAGTGCAGTTATGGTGCATACAATTCCCTTTCTGGAGAGCATAGAAGTCTCCAGTAAGATGGCGGCGACCGTGGTGACAGGGATTACCATATCCAGCCTTATCGGTAGGCTGGGTTTTGGCTTCATTGGTGATTTTGCCAATAAGAGACATCTGATGGCTATCGGCCTCACACTACAGACCATTGGTATTTTCATTTTCTTCCTGGTAGACAGTGATAGAGTGTGGGTCATTATACCCTTCCTGCTCACCTATGCTCCCGGTTTTGGAGCGATGATGCCGCTGAGGCCGGCTCTGCAGGCCGACTATTTCGGTACAAAGAGCTTCGGGGCGATTATGGGGATTACGACGCTAGTGGCCATGGTTGGTGGACTAGCCAGCCCGGTTGTTGCCGGTTGGGTATTTGATGTTACCGGAAGCTATCATACAGCATGGTTGCTGTGTGCCCTGGTTTCGCTCCCGGCAGTGCCCTGTATGCTACTAGCCAAAGCCCCTACCACCAGGTAAATAAGCCATTCTATCGCCTTTCTGACTATCTTCTGCTCATCAAATCTGTTGGCTTTCCTATGTAATTTTTCCCAAATTCCAACAAATCTTACACCTATATCATACACAGGCAGTCTAGTATGGGATGTGCGGAAGTGAGACTGGCCTCGGGAATTGCTCGCCTGCTTCGAGTGTTTGCGCCCGCTGTATTACCGCCGGGGTGAAGGAGGACCTGCCATGAAGCTGGTGGTTGGATTCTTTATTGGAACATTATTTGCAGGGCTTATCTTGGGTTTAATCAGCGGTGGAATTTCGGTTGCCCAAACCGATGGTGATTCTGACCTCACGACGTTGCTACCTGACATCGGTAAAATCTACCGCACGTCGCTGGCTTCTCCATTTCAACAGGTAGAACAGGAAATAGAAGATGAAGATATCGCTAACTTCTATCACCGACTGATGGAGAGGACCGGACTTACCCAGTTACCAGAAGAGTAGGCTGCCGGTCTGCTGTGGAAGTCCTTACCCCTTGCTTATAACTGCCCCTGCTTTGCAAACCATGCTTAGATGACCGAACCATAGCTGGCATGTTCGTTTATCAAGTATTTATTGTGCTGAACCACCTGTATATCGGTGGTTCAGCTTCATTTTGACTTCACTGTGCCAGTCCCCTAACTTTTGCAGGTTAACTGTGCCTTCCACAGGTGCGTCTTGTTGATTTCCGAGATACTGTATGCCTGATACAGGAGTGGGTGTACCAGGGAACCAACATCACGAGCCAAAAGGCTCACGTAATAGGACCCAAAAGTGGCTGTTTCGCAGAGTTACTAATTAGTACGATTAGATTAGTAAAGAACTATATTGGTCAGCGTTAATCAGTAAACACCTAAATAAGACATATACAAGGCTAATAATACTGATAATAAACCTATAGATACGTAATAGGCTTAAAAGAATTATATACAGCCATCTTGTAAAACTTGGGTAGATATAAGACAAAGATAGAGATGGAGGCCTGATACTTGAGAGGTAAGCCAAAAAGAGAGATGGTGCTGGACGGCGATGCCATCATGACAAGTGCCGAAGTTGCCGAATTCCTCAAGGTGCACCTTGGTTCAGTCAGGCGTTGGAGTCGCAGTGGCAAGTTGAAGGGATATCGTTTGGGGGAGCGTGGCGACTGGAGGTATCTCCGAGAGGACGTGATGGATTTCTTTTACGACTATAACAGACTAATATCGGAAGGAGGTGATGCTGTGGCCAAAATGAGATAGCAGGCTACAATAGCAGGCTACGGGTACCTGCAATGCCCATGCAGGTATCAAAGACACAAGGCATTCAACCACCCAAAACCTATGAAAAGGAGGAATCAATGCTGAAAAGATTAATGAAGATGTACCGAGGCGAGAAGGGCATTACCGGTCTGGAAACGGCCATCATCCTGATTGCATTCGTGGTAGTTGCCTCTGTATTCGCCTACACTGTCCTCTCGGCGGGTATTTTCTCGTCCCAGAAGGGCAAGGAAGCTATCTATTCCGGTCTTGAGGAGGCCAGGGCTTCCGTGACGCTTAAGGGCAGCGTCGTTGCTGAGGACACTGATAGTGACGATGACATCGACCAGCTGGTGTTCGTCGTGGCCACCGCACTGGAAGGCGAAGCGATTGACTTCACAATACCGACCGACACCACACCCGCAGATGGGATAGCTGACGATGGTAGTTCCAATGTATGTGTGATTTCGTACTCTGACCAGACCCAGCGGGTAGATGACCTGGACTGGAGTTTTAGCCCGCTTGGTAAGGATGATGGTGATTCTCTACTCGAGCCTGGAGAGAAATTCGAAATCACCATTGACCTGAGTGCCATGGACGGGGATATCGTTACTTACACCACCTTCTCGATAGAGGTCAAGCCGCCGAAGGGTAGTGTACTCATCGTCGAGAGAACGACCCCTGGCGTAATCGATGATGTCATGATCCTGAACTAATGAGTATTGACATCGGAACCACCTGAACAAAGGAAAAGGAGGAATCAATGCTGAAGAGATTTTTTAAGATGCACCGGAGCGAGAAAGGCATCACCGGTCTGGAAACAGCCATTATCCTGATTGCGTTTGTGGTTGTTGCCTCCGTTTTCGCCTACACAGTCCTGTCGGCTGGTATATTCTCGTCTCAGAAGGGCAAGGAGGCCATCTACTCCGGTCTCGATGAGGCCAGGGCGTCTCTGGAGCCAAGAGGTAGCATGTATGCTTACGAAGGTACGGTGGGTACTACCGATACCGCGGTCAAACTATCCTTTACACTGACCACAGCTCTCAGCGGACAGGCCATAGACCTGACGCCGCCATATACTGCTAGTGCTACTGACCTGACAGCCAGTGGATTGGACCACGTCTGTCTCGTGTCGTTCATTGACGAGAACCAGCTCATCCCTGATGCCGCCTGGACGATTGATTTTGTCGGCAAGAACAACGGTGACTACCTGCTGGAGTCAGAGGAAAAGGCCGTAATCACGGTATGGCTGGCTGACTATGCTACTTCCGCTTATGCACTGGGTACCGATGACACCGACCCCTTCATTGATGCTGATGCTGACTTGCTTGATATCTACGACATCTTCACCGTTGAGGTACGGGCCGAGAAGGGCGCTGTGCTCGTGCTGCAGCGCACCTTGCCTGGGCGCTTCGATGCCGTTATGGACCTGAACTAAGGAATGGCCTGTTATTTGACTCTAGAAGTATGAGCTGAGAGGAGAGAAAATGGAGCAAAGGATCCAGGACCTGGAAGAAGAGTTGAAACTGCTTAAGAACCAGATAAAAGCGGTCCTGCTCGACATAAAAGAGAACCTGGCCAATGGCGAATGGCAGGAACTCTCTTCTCGGTGGGGATACGAGGCTGCTGGTCAGACTCAAGAACTGTCTGGCCAGCAGCCAGTGGAGTCCCATTCTACACCAGAAGTGACTCAGGAGTCGAACCCTGCGTCTACTACGGTCACAGTTGATATGGGGGAACCGGCTCGGCAACAGGCTGAGCCGGCCCCCCCCCTCTTCAGGAGTGAACCTGTGAATCTGCCTCAAGCTGCTCCTGCCAATGGTAATAGAAAGGATAATGACTACCCAAATAGTCAACCAGACTTGTTAACCGTCGTTATGCTCGGACAGTGGCTCGACCGGGCGGTCGCTACTGTCGGTAAGAACGAGACAGAAAAGATTATCGAAATGTATGACATTACCGGGAATCTACCGGTACAGATGAAAAAGACCCTGCTATTACTTATCGATTCATGTGAGAAAAATGAGGGGAGTACCAGAAGAAGTAGCAAGCATAGTATAGGGTTGACCAGCTACTCGCTTCTCATGGATATGGACAGCCTTTTAAGATATCGGAACCGGGCACTTGAGGCGGCTGTGCTCTCTCTGCTCGCCGAAAGACAATGTCAGCGGAATAAGGACCAGAGTCCAAGACAGTCCCGGCAGAAAAAGGAGAGCGAAAACAGCCAAGACGCGCATTATGTAGGAGCCCTCGATGGATAAAGCCCTGAGTACCATTCTCCTTGTCATCGCTTCCCTGGTCTGTGCGGTTCTGGCAATTAACGCCATATATCCGGCGACCAGTATCTCCAGTGGTGCGCTCGGTAGTGCGTCAACTCAAATGGGCGATCGCATAAAAAGCCAAATAAGTATCGTACACTCTGCCGGAGAGCTGGATGACAGCGGCGTATGGCAGGACACCAACTCAGACGGTAATTTTGATGTGTTCATATGGGTGAAAAACATAGGAGGTACCACTGTAGATAACGCAGAGAATTGTGACCTCTTTCTTGGTGGAGACGATGGGAGCTGGTTACGAATATCGCATGAGGACTGGGCTGGTGGAGAATTGCCAAGCTGGAACTACACTATTGACAGCGGCACTGAATGGGGTCGGGAGACCACCATGATGATTGAGGTAAGCTTCGAGAGCGCTCTGTCTTCAGGGGAATATCGCATCAAGTTGATTATACCTAATGGAATTTCCGATGAATACTACTTCAGTATGTGACCGCGATGAGTACTGTCATTACTACACTGGTTATGATTGCCATGCTGCTAACATCAGGCCTGGCGATGGCACAGAGTTCTTTAACATCAATGGACTACATTGCCCAGTGTTGGAAAGAGACTGAAAGCGCGGCCCAGGAAACATCAAGAACTGATATTTTGGCATTAGGTGCTCAAACAGCCGGGGGCTTTGTCGAAGTCCCCATTGATAATAGCGGTAGTATACACATAGCACAGTTCCCCAACTGGGATGTGCTTGTTCACTACTATGACGGTAACGGCGATTATTACATCGTTGAAACTGAATATGCCGAGGGGACTACCCCAGGCGATAACCAGTGGTCCGTGGCTGGTATATACACCGACGATACGCTGGGACAGAACGAGGTATTCGAGCCCGGGATATTAAACCCGGGTGAAGTCATGTTACTGAGAGTGAACCTAGTGCCAACACCTTATGGAGGGACAGTGTGCTGGGTTACTGTGTCCACACCGAGCGGTGTGACGACCTCAGTACAATTTGTGGTTTAGGAGACTGCGAGTGGAGAAACTGGAGAAAAAGGATATCGGCCTGATATCTACCGGGAATGACGAGCTGGACAAGAAAATCGGGGGAGGGATACCACCCAATTCCCTTAGCCTGATAGAGGGGCAGCCTGATTCTGGTAAATCTGTCCTGTCTCAGCAAATGATATGGGGTTCTCTTAGAAACGGGTACAAGGTGGCCATCTTCACTACGGAGAACTCAGTGAGAAGTCTCCTCACACAGATGCAGAGCTTGAATCTGGATGTAACTAATTACCTCCTGCTTTCCCGTCTTCAGATTTTTCCGGTGGATGCTAGGAAGACAGCCGGCAATCTGAATACCGGACTGGCTCCCATGGTCGCGAATTGTGCGTTGAGAGGGTTCGACCTGGCAGTGATAGACTCTCTTACATACTATGTCACCCATGTTGGCGTCGCTGAACTGATTACGTTTTTCGAGGAGATGAAGGCTCTGAATGGGAAGGGATTGAGCGTACTATGCAGTGCTCACTCCTATGCTTTTGAAGAGGGTACGCTTATCAGAATTGGAGCCATGTGTGACGCTCATCTGAGACTGCGTATGGAGACAATGGGGGCCAAGCTGATAAAAATCCTAGAGGTAGCCAAGGTCCGTGGTGCCGTCCAGAAGACCGGTAATATCGTCTCTTTTGATGTCGAACCAAATTGGGGCATCAAGGTTATACCATATTCGAAGGCGAGGGCTTAATAGACTGATATGCCAAGGATAATTCTACCATTCGGTGAGCAAATAGATGGAGAAAAAAAGGGGAATCGAGTTAGCACCGAATTGTATCAGCAGCTATCCGAACCCTTCAGGGAAGCCTGCGAGAACAATAGCCATCTCGCAGACTATGTCGGGATTTGTGTTGCTGCCGAAATAGAGATTCCTGAATTTATTAACAATCTCAAACGGTCTGATGGAGACCGCGAGAGCAAAAATCTGATTTATCAGGCCTCGGATAACATATTCGTCCATGTTTTCTCCAGTGCTTCCAATGACAGGGATGTATATGTCCCAATAGAGCCGGGAATGACTGAGGACATGAGTCAGGTAATGCTTAATGTTGAGAACCGACTGCTTGATATTGCGGGCGAGCTTGAGGAAGCAGAAACGGATGAGGAGCGGACTGAGGGGATACTGAAGTGTCTCAAAAAAGTATGCATGATTGGTCGTAACGGCTCGAGGCCCAATTCGAATGATGGCAAGTCCGAAAGTAATAGCAGACAGAAGGTAAGGGTGACTAAGGAGCAGTTCGATGCCCTTCAGTACCTTCTTATCAGGGACAAGATTGGTATGGGGGCTATGGAACCATTGATTGTCGACCCAAATATTGAAGACATCAGTTGCAGCGGTATCGGGCCAATATTTGTTGAGCATAAGATATTTAAGAGCTTGGCTTCAGCGATAGTATTTGAGAGTCATGAGGAGCTGGACGATTTCGTCTTACGTCTTTCCGAGCACATCAGAAAGCCAGTTACGCTGCGAAAGCCTATTGTTGACGCCACCCTACCTGACGGTTCTCGTATCAATATTGTATACGGGCGGGAGATATCCCGGCGGGGCAGCAATTTCACCATCAGAAAGTTTGCCGGTGTCCCTTTAAGCATAATGGAGCTTATCGAATTCGGTAGCATTAACTACGAAATGGCTGCTTATATGTCGCTGATTCTTGAAGACGGCATGAACGTATTTGTTGTTGGCGAGACTGCCTCGGGGAAGACCACTCTTCTTAATGCTTTGACTACCTTCATCCCGATAAACAATAAGATTGTCAGTATCGAAGATACCCCTGAGCTTCAGGTGCCTCATGCTAACTGGCTTCGTGAAGTGGCTAATGCCTCTGGAGGCGATGAAAAAGAGGCCAAAGTAAGCATGTTCGAGCTACTGAAGGCCGCCCTCAGGCAGCGACCTAATGTTATAGTCATTGGTGAGATTCGTGGAGAGGAAGGGAATATTGCCTTTGGTGCCATGCAGACAGGCCATGCTGTAATGTCTACCTTCCATGCCGCTTCCGTGGAAAAGGTCATCCAGCGTATCACCGGCAATCCGATAAATGTTCCCAAAACACACGTGGACAATCTGAACGTGGTGGTAGTCCAGAACGCGGTCAAGCTGCCGAATGGTAAGAATGGGCGGCGGGCATGTAGTATCAGTGAGATAGTCGCCTACGACCCTCCTTCTGAGTCTTTTAACTACGTTGAGGTATTTCGCTGGGACCCAGCCACAGACGAGTTCAATTTCGTCGGGAGCCGTAACAGTTACCTTTTGGAAGACAGGATTGCTATTCGGCGCGGTATCCCGGCTGACCGCAAATGGGAGATATATAGTGTACTGGACAGAAGAGCGCGGATTCTGGAGAGACTTCATAAGGACAAAGGAGTAACCAATTTCTATGAACTTCTTAACGTTCTGGCGAAGGCGCAAGAGCAGGGTCTCTTTTAACGAGGGCCCACTGAGCTTTGATTTGCTCTATCAGCTGTCATATATGTCGGCTATATCGACGGCTGGCCTGCCGCGCAGCCAGATTTTTGCATTGGGTGCTCAGTTACCCTGCAGCGCAGCGAATTATATCGCTGAAATCCAAAACCTGTCACAGAAGTGGCGCTATGATTATGCAGTCGCCTGCCGTATGGTAGGGGAGTCGTCCAAGAAAGAAGCGGTCAAGAGTCTGCTTCTCCGCCTGGCGAGCTCTCTTAACTCCGGTGAGCCTGAGTCAACCTTCCTAGACCAGGAAGCACGGATCCAGGCCGAAGCCTTCAATAGTGACTACGAACGTCGTGTCGAGTCACTGAGAAAGTGGACTGAGGCGTATGCTGCACTGGTTGTCTCGGCGGCCTTGATAGTGATGGTGGCGGCTGTCTCCATGCTGATATATCCCATTGCGGCAGGATTCACCTTTGCGTTGGCTGGTGTTACCGTTGTTGTTGGTGTGGTGGGGGCGTGGTGCGTCTATGTGGCGTCGCCAAAGGAAGTAAGAGTGCACTCGCCATCTCAGTATTGTCCTGCCTTTATCCGGGCTAACCGGTGGGAGCGTATGCTGGTACCAGCGGCATCGGTCGCCCTGGTCCTCATACTGGCGGCAGGTATGGAATTGGGGTTTGCTATTCTGGCGGCATCTATCTTGCTTCTCCCCATAGGTATCTTCGGCACGATGTGCGAACGTCAGATAAGTAATAAAGACAGGGACATCCATACCTTCCTGAGGTCACTGGGAAACGTGACCTCAGCGATAGGGATAACGACTTCCCAAGCAGTCGGAAGATTGGACCTCAGATCAACTGCTGCCCTGGCCGAAGATGTTAAGCGTCTTCGTTCCCGGTTGGCTTCAAGATTGAAGCCTGACCTCTGTTGGAAACGTTTTTCCCTGGAGACAGGTAGTGAGTTGATATACCGGAGTATCAGGATGTTTCATGATGCTACCAGGCTGGGTGGCGAGGCAGACGTCGTGGGAGAGCGGTCGTCTATTTTGGCGATGAGTCTTGACTTCCTCCGTGCCAAAAGAGGCCAGGTGTCCTCGTCTTTCACCTGGCTGGCAATAGGCGTGCATGGAGCTATTGTCGGTTTGCTGGTTTTTGTGTCACAGGTGGTGTCAGCTTTCGCAGGGGTTGTTGAGGGTGTCTATGAAGAAGCACTGGCGGAAGCCCCGGTCAGGACAGTAGAGATATTCAGCTTCAGCTTCCAGAGTGTGCCGATACTGAAGAACCTGACTCTGCCTTGTCTGCTGATACTGGCAGCGACAACCGCCTTTGCTGCTAACGCAGCCGCCGGTGGCTCTCGTTATAAACTTTACCTCTACCTTGGTGCGACCTTTGGCTTATCTGGAGCAGCTATGCTAGTAGTCCCGGCAATGACGGATATGATATTTGCCTCGGTGTCAGTCATGTAGAAAAAGACTGAAGGAGATTTGATTATGGCTAACCAGTCTATTTTATTGGCGATACGAAGAATGTGGGAGTACTTTACCGTGCCTCCACCGGGTGACCTCGGTTTTGCCTCCGAGGAACGTGACCCCGTTGGGGAATTCCTGGAGCAACAGAGCCGGGGGGGAGGTATGATTGAGGCTGAAACTGAGGCTGAGATTGAGGCTGAGGAAGTATTGCCGGTGAGTAATTATGAACCAGAGGATGAGAGTAGCCAGGCTGCTGCGGACATGAGTCCATCACCGGTCGATAATCTTGAAGCTGAGCCGACTACTAGCCCTAATGAGTCTGAGAGTGAGGTACTGCCACCAGCAGCCGATATGAGCCAAAACGAAACCGAGGGTGAGGTGATTCTAGAGATGACGGATAGCAAAGCGGACCAGGCTGAAAATGAGGAAGAGGCAAAGTTAGATGATGTGGCTCCGGATGAGACTGGGGAGAAAGTGGCGGAAGAAGCTACCAAAGAGGGTAATCAGGAGGGGGGGGATGACCTGCTGGATATCTTCCGGAGTGAAAAAGAGGTGAAGCAGAGCGACACTCTTCACGACAGCCTAGCTGATATAGATATCCAGGAACTTCTCGAAGAAGGCAGAGACCTTCTGGCTGATATTAATGCGAGACGCTATAGAAGGACATGAGGTTCGTGGGTTAGTTGGTTGTAGTGGTGTATGCCGCCTTCCGTGAGTGTCACTACAGAGCAGATATCAGGTGCTCTTCCACATTCCGGTATCAGACACTAGTGTCAGCTATGTCGGCAGTCCTGTTTCTTGTGACCGCTTCAATAACCCCATAGGCGGACCCAACTACTTCTGCCTCACTGGTAGTCGTCTTTGCCAGAGTTGTGTCAAAATCACTTCTGGTAGTGACTGTGTCCTTGGGGATAGCATTAAAGCGTAATTGCTCAATGTCTTTTACCTGGTTCATGTTGTCGCTGAACCCGCACGAGATTACCTCCGTAGCCCATTCCTCAATTTCCAGTAGTCGCTTCAACTTCTGGTCACTTTGTCGTGTCTTACTCACCCGGCTGATGCGCAGCAGCACCATTAGAAAGAGCAGGACAGAGCCCACCATCGCTAGAAGGCCCAACAAATCAGAGGTTTCCATGCTGGGATTATATCATGCCAGAGATATCATACTAAAGACTGAGATATTGCTATGCTTGGACTTGCGAGGTCGGTCATGATATGTGCGATGTAGGTCTCGACAAAACAAGTATTTATACTGTAAAATATAGATAAGAAGATAAAAATAACATTTGTAACCGTAATGTAACACCATCTGACGTATTTTAACCCTACCTTAACATCAGTACGCTATACTGTGATTAGGGAGTATAAAGGGAAGTTTTATCACCTTAAAAATCATCAGGTGGAAGGAGAGTGGGAGTGTGGTAGAGAGTGGAGTGGAAAAGCAACTAGACTGGAATGATGATGTTATCATGACAAGCAGTGAAGTTGCCAAATTCCTCAAGGTGCATCTTGGTTCGGTCAGGCGCTGGACACGCACCGGAGAGCTGAAGGGATACCGTTTAGGTGAGAGGGGTGACTGGAGATACATCCGTGGGGACGTGCTTAATTTTCTCTTTAAGTACAGTCAAACAGCTTCGAAATAAGATAATTACCGATAATAACCCCATACACAATATATAGATTCCTCTATCTGCCTGAGTGGCCATGGAAGGGAGTTGCTTTTCTTCCATACGGTTGGTTTCCTTGGGTGTTGGCCGGAGTGCGAGGTCACCGTGTTCCGGTCAAGACAAAAAACGGGCTCCAGACTATCTCTGGAGCCCGTTAGCGTTCTGACGGGGATAGGGGAGAGTCGAAATCTTTTGTCGGTTCTTTGACTAGGCTGTAGCCAGCATCCCGGCTTCAGCACGGGGCTTCATATTACTGAGAATTGTCCTTCTCCCGTTGTATCTTTCAACATCGTACTGCGTCGTGATATCCACCTGAGTTGGTTTTCCGATAACGGCCGATAGAGGGACAGCCGTAATCTGGCCGTTCTTGTAGCTGACCATCTTACCGAAATTCTCTGTAGCTACCAGATCAACGGCGGCTATCCCAAAGTACCGCCCCATCCTTCTGTCGTATGCGCCGGGAGCACCACCGCGCTGCAAATGACTGAGGACAACACTTCGACATTCGAGACCGGTGTTATTTGAGATTTGATTTGCCAGGAATTCGCCAATACCACCAAGAGCCTTGTGCCCAAAGCTGTCCAGACCGTTTTCTTTAACTAACTCCACACCCCCCAACGGCCTGGCTCCTTCTGCTACCAGAATAATGTCATACCTTGCCCCCGATTTTCTCCCTTCTAAGACCAGCTCGCATACCTGTCTACCCATTGTCTCTACGACAAATGTCCGTTTATGAGAGCCGGCGGTAGTCCTCAGTCTATCAACTTCTTCAACGATAACGTTCAGGGCAGTATCAAACCCAAGTGTATAATCAGTTTTGGGAAGGTCTTTATCAATGGTCTTCGGTATACCAACAACGTTCACCCCGTCTCTGGACAGTTTGTAGGCGACACCCAGCGTATCCTCACCACCGATGGCTATAACTGCTTTCAGGCCCAGTCTCTTTATGTTGTTGAGTACTACTTCTGAGCGGTCGTTGTTAGGATCATAGGGATTTGTTCTTGAGGTCCCGAGGAAGGTACCGCCGTATCTGTCCCAGGTTCTGACCGTTTTTTCATCCAGAGGCTCGAGATATCCATCAGCGGCCAGGTTATCAGGGTCGGCTCGGACCAGCCCTTTCCACCCGTCGTGTATTCCAATTACTTCGTATCTGACACCCCTTTCCCACTGGAGTCTTTCATCAAGGGCCGTTTTTACCACCCACTTGATGGCAGGGCTCAGCCCGGCACAGTCTCCACCTCCGGTGAGGACGCCAATTCTCTGCCTGTTCATAATTGTTTCCTATTATTCTTTTTTAATAGATTTATAGCTAATATTAACTTATTAATACATTTTTACATTAATTTATTATAATGATAAGATTTGTAGGTACATAAATAGTGAACCAAAAGGACTATCAGGACAGTTATCGACGACGGCTTAGCGTGAGTGTCCCAATATTCGCATGGAGATGGGAGAGATTCAGGCTCTCGTTGGAATGACACTGGATTCCTTAAAGGTGCAGGCTTATCTCAAACGGTTTGAGTAAGGTCTGGACAAGCACTCGGATTGCCTATTCTCGGAGCGTATCCATGGTGAATGATTTGCTGTGCCCGGGATATATGGTCTTGATATTCAAGCTCTTCAATTTTTCTACACTAGTGTGGGCTGCTGTGGAGTCGTCTATTATTGAATTGAGATGTGGCTTTTCCGATTTATCAGATTGTAATAAAAGATCGCCACCAATCAGGTCTCCATCGGCTGTTAGAATTCCTATTGAGCCCCTTGAGTGACCTGGGATGTGAATTACTTTGGCATCCAATCCAAATTCAGAGAGATTATATCCGTCCTCAATATATATATCAGGCGTAAATCTTTCAGCTTTACCAAATCTAAAGAAAATAGGGGTAAAAACTCTAGCAAGAGTTCTCACTAAGATATTGGGCTTCTTTCGATTCCAAAAGATGTCTCCATGTTCAACCATTCCTGCATCGTCACGGTGCATAGCTATTCTTGCACCGAACTTTTTACGGAGGTGAGCCGCATTTCCGGTGTGATCAAAATCTCCATGGGTTAATACGATGAGTTCAAGGTTGCCAGGTTGACAGCCCGCATTTTCGAGTTCTCTGTCGAGGTCAGTGCGTTTATTTGAACACCCTGTATCGATCAGGAAAAAGCCAGCATCGATTTCTATCAGGTAGCAATTCACATCGCCTGATCTGTAAGGTAGCAGTAAACTAATAGTGTGAATTTTTTGTTTCATATTATTTTTCTGGAGGATTATGATTAGTCTACTCCTACATAGAATGCCACTCTTTGAGTTACGCTGTTGGTATAATAGCCTCAGGAACGGGTAGCTGGTAGCCCAACAAACTATGCGGACGTAACTGATTGTACTCCTGCCACCGCTTCTCAATCAATATCTGCATCATAAACAAGCCTCTAAGCGAAATAGTCCGCCGACCGCCTGATCCTGGTAAGTCAGACCGCTGCCTGAGGCCGGTTTCATATTGAATTATTGGGTCATGAGCGATAAGATGTTTGAGAGAAAGGAGATGATGTACATAAAACCAAATAGAGTATTCACAACCCAATTATTAAAAGGAGAGATTCAATGACAGAAGAAAAACTAGATCCGAGTGAACTAATCAAACCCGGCACGGCACCGGATGTCGGCCCTTATCCCTGGCCTGAAATCTGGGAAAAGCTGTCGCCTGACATCAAGGCGATGTACTACCAGACCTCGGTAAAGCAAGGCATGAGCCTATTGACCGACTACTTCGCCGCCATGGCGAGCCGTGACATAGAAGGCGTGGCCGACACGTTGCACTTCCCCTACGCCACCTTCGACGAAATCTTTGGTGAAGTGGATCCCATCGTGTACAAAACGCCTGATGATTTTATAAGTAATCCGCCCCCTTCCATGAGGGTGGGTACTGGCATAGACGCCACGCTGAAGCCGGGCACTTATGACATCCTCGACAACATGCAGTTGTTGATGTACTCGCCGATTCATGCTGGACTGGAGCTGACCTATACGCGGTATCGGGGAGACGGCCAGAAGCTTGGCACAAGCCAGGGCATTTATGGTGTGACGAATAATGACGGCAAATGGGGAATCCAGCTCTCTTCCTTGCTGTACACACAGGCGGGCTGGGAAAATGTCGCTCGCGATGACGTGGAGGCCGTGCTGTATAATAACGAGCGCAATACGATGTGGGGCTACAACATCATTCCCTGGCCGGGTGTGGGCTCGACGCAGGAACTGATTGACCTGCGAGGTCTGGGTGGCTCGGCCGAAGAAGGGGAGGAGGTCGTCGAACTGCGTACCGCCAATCTGCGTTTGCCGTGGACCGTGCAATGGTTGTATTCCTCTCGCGGTGGTGCTCCCATGTCTCCCTACAACTACAAGGGCGTTAGGGACCGGCTGCGCGTCGCTGAACCCGGGATGACGAGACGGACTGGCGGGGTTAATGGTGGCAGCACCGATGGGATACTTGGCAATTCCCCTCTGATTGGCGACGAGGAGACACCAGGTTTATTCTTTAGTGTTGCCGGTCAAGGGGTGGGCCGCTGGGCCTATTCGCTGCCGCTGCACGATGTACGCGTGCTGCACGCTTCTATGAACAAGGCCCACATAATTGGGGGTTATGTTCGTTTTACCGCCGATGGGCACCAATCATGTGAGCTCAGGAGCTTGGGCGTGATGGCGTACCGGCGTGGCCGTTGGGAAAGGGCCGGCGGTCTCGGCGGGATGGTCCGTCGTGATTGCACGAATGACCCGATACAAGAAGCCTATTATAGTGAGTTCTGCTGACGTGGAAAGCAATTAAAGGTTACAGCAGAAACTTCTCACCTAACGACAAAAAAAGAAATGGGTTCCAGAACATCTCTGGAACCCGTTATTATTCTGGTGGAGACGGGGGAGAGTTGAACTCCCCGTCCAAAGGAAGCTGTCCAGAATATCCTACAGGCTTAGTCAGCTCTTTGATCTCACCCGGCTGGCCCCTGCTGACCGGGTCCAGGCAGGCCAGTCGATTTCTCTTTCACCGCCTTAGTCGACCCTGGGGCGGTGGCACCCCGACTTTTCGTCACCCACTCCCCACCCGCCGGGGTGGGGTAGGGGTGGATGTGCTGCCTATTTAATTAAGTTATCTTTTGCCACTTGTTTAATGAGGGTAGCGGCAACCTCAGCCTGCAATCCTGTAACATACTTCCCCTGTCGAAACCACGCGTCCCCATTTAGCTTTGTCCGCGTGACTGTATCTGTCACCTCCTCGGACCGACCTTAGTTTTAACGGCGCGCTCTAGAACCCGGTCTGTCTCCCGACGCATTATTGTTTCACGCTTGTCATAGAGCTTCTTGCCCCGGGCGAGCGCCACCTCCAGCTTGGCAATGCTATCTTTAATATACAGTCGTAACGGCACCAGAGTAAAGCCCTTTTCTGCCACCGTGCTGGTGAGGCTGGTAATCTCCTTGCGGTGTAGCAGGAGCTTGCGTGGCCGGGTAGGCTCGTGGCCGAGGTAGCTGCTTGCCTGATAGCGAGCGATATGGGCGTTCAGCAGCCACAGTTCCCCGTTTTCGGGGCGCACGTAGGCATCGCCCAGGCTGACCCGGCCGGCGCGGATTGACTTTATCTCCGAGCCGGTAAGCACCAGTCCGGCCTCTACGGTGTCCATGATATGATAATCACGGCGGGCTTTACGATTGGTAGCAACTGCTTTAATAGGCATTGTCCTACTTAAATGATAACACAATAGAAAAGGGACATAAATATGGAGACGGGTTGACAGAGCGTGGCGGAATAAGGAAACATGGAATATTTCCTCCACATAAAGCATGAATGGATTGACGGCAGTACCTAAAGGGTATTAATATTGGCCAGGTAAATTTGTAAATGCACTTGACGAATCGAATCTTCTCACCAGGCAGGACACCGGCTGTTCCGTATCTTTCTGCACTTCACCCCACAAAAAAATACTTGGGATGAGGTTGAATTGCGCTTAAAACAACTGTTTACTCGCAGGTTTGTCTTGTTAGCCATTATAGCGGTGGCTTTGCTGACGGTGCTGCTAGCTTTAATGGACTGGGAAAAGGCCTGGCAACTCGGTGAGAAGGCGGACTGGAAGCTGGCACTGATAGCATTTCTATTTATTGCTCTTTCATACTTCTGCCTGAGCGGTGCTTTTGTATCGATATGCAGGACCATAAGCATAACAATACCACGGCCAGATGTTTTTAAGATTGGTATTTTATCCGTAACACTGGACAACATACTGGCCTTCGGGGGTCTTGCCGGTCATTCCCTGCGTGTTTTGCTGATGCAACGTGACCAGACGCCGGCAGGTAAGGTTATGGCCGCGTCGCTCTTGCATTCTTATTTCAATGCCATTACACTGGCTACCATTTTCCCAATAGGACTTGTCTATGTCCTCGTGACTTATGACCTGCCCGTCTACAATGTAGTAATCCTGATTGTGTTCACGAGTGGTTTTTTTATTGGGCTGGCTATTGCTGCCCTGCTTCTATTCAAAAGCGCCCTGAGGAAGTGGATACTAGATAAAATAGACCGGTTGTGGCGCTTTTTCTTCAAGCGAAATATTACTTCTTTCCTTGCTGCCTTTGACATGGCAATGAGCGATGGCTTGGCTGCGATGCGGGGTCGGCCGATAGTGCTTGCTATCCCACTGGGACTCATTGTCCTTCAATGGGTGGTGACGGTTGTTGGTCTCTGGTTTTGCTTCAATGCCCTGGGTATCTCTCTCAGCCTCGGCTCACTTCTGACCGGTTTTAGCGTTGGTATCTCTGCCGGTAACGTTGCCATGATACCCGCCGGACTGGGAATACAGGAGGCCTCCATGTCCGGTGTCTATGCAATCTTCGGGACACGCTTTGAGCAGGCCGTCCTGGCCTCGCTGCTCTTCAGAGTTCTGTACGATATTATCCCCTTCGTGGTAAGCCTGCCCTTCTATCGGAAACTGCTCCAGAAGCTGGACTGAGCGGGCTGATAGAACTAGCTTTCCTCAGGGACAATAAACCACATAATGAGATAGACCCAGAGACCCAAGGTCCCGCAGAATATGGATGCTACGAAAATTACCCTGACAACGACGGGGTCGATGTCGAAATACTCAGCCAGACCACCGCAGATTCCCCATATTTTCCGGTCCTTACGACTACGATAAAGTTTCTTAGCCATAACAGCCCCCTTTCAACGGTGGATGTATTGGTAAGTTGAACTCCAGTATAACCGATGTCTACAGTGCTTCGAGGACAAGCTCGACGATGTCCTTGACCTCGATTTCCTCTTCCTTGTTCATGGTGGTGACGCTGTCTTTGAAGTTGGCCAGGCAGTAAGGGCAGACGGCTGCCATGACATTGGCCCCGGCGTCCAGCGCCTGCTCCAGACGGATATCGGAGAAGCGCTCGCCCTTCTTGGTCTCCTCCCAGATGCGGCCACCACCACCGCCGCAGCACAAGCTGTTCTCATGGTGGTTAGCCATCTCCACCAGTTCTACACCGGGAATGGCCTCCAGGACCTCTCTCGGCTCATCGTAGACATCGTTGTGGCGACCCAGGTAGCAGGAGTCGTGGTAGGTAATTTTCTTGTTGATTTCTTTTTTAAACTCCAGCTTGCCCTCTTTGATTAGCTCGGCGAGGAACTGGGTCAGGTGTACCACCTCATAATTGCCTTCAAGCTCTGGGTACTCGTTCTTAAAGGTGTGGAAGCAGTGGGGGGAGGCGGGGATTATCTTGGTAACACCGGCCTCGTTGAACAGGGCGATGTTGCTCTGTGCCAGGCTCTGGAAAACGCTCTCAGCCCCCGCTTTACGTACACTCTCGCCACAGCAGGAAAGCTCATTGCCGAGTATGCCGAAGTCAACTCCAGCCTTCTTCAGGACCTCCACCGTGGCCGTAGCAACGCTGGTAAGCTGCGGGTCATAGGAGTTATAGCAGCAGGCCACGTAAAGTATGTCGGTGCCCTTGGTATGGGTCTTAATATCGAGGCCCTTAGTCCAGTCAAGGCGCTTTTCGCGGTCCTCGCCCTGCGGGTTGCCCACGCTGGAGATATTCTTTTCCGTAATACGGAGCGAATCGGGGACTCCGCCGATTCCCATCTCGGTAATTGCCCGGCGGAAAGACCGCCAGACATCAATAATCTTGACGCCACGCGGACAGCGGTCGACACAGGCGTTACAGGTGACGCACAGCCACATATCCTCATCTTCGAAGTCGGGTAGACCCAGCTGTGCCTGGTGCATCGCCTTGCGTACCAGGAAGCCCCTGACCAGGTTCCAGGGGCAGGTACCGGTGCAGAGACCGCACTGGTAGCACATCTTAGCGATTTCACCGCCCTCTTCCTTGATGATGTCTATTGCGTCCTGAAAGGGTGCTACTGCTTCCATCTTGGGTCTTCCCCCTTATATCTCATGCTAGATTAAATTCTGTGCCTTCAAGGCCGGTACCGGGTTCTGTATATGGCGCTTCATCCAGGACTTGAACTCTTTTTCACTGGTTCCCAGGGACAGTGCCAGCAGCTCACTGAAGTAGAAAGCGGGCACGCCAATAGTCTGTCTCAGTTCAATGTTTGCCTGGCAGAGTGGACAGGCGGTCACAAGGGCTACTGCTCCAGCGTCAAGGGCTGCCTGGCAGAGGTCATTACAGAGCTTGACGACGACGTCGGTCCGGGCGAGCAACAGGCCCCCGCCGCAGCACTCCACTTTATGGCTCCAGTCTACAGGCTCCGCACCGATAGTGGTGAGCAGGTTGTCCATTATCATCGGGTTTTCGGGGTCATCGAGCTGGGTGACCTTAGGAGGGCGTACCAGATAGCATCCGTAATAGGCAGCCAGCTTCAGTCCTTTGAGCGGTTTCTTTACCCGCTCCTGGATTTTTTCAAGCCCGACCTCACGAGCGAATATATCCAGGACATGTCTTGCTTCTATCTTTGCCTGGTAGGGTGCATCGATAATCTGCTCTATCCTCTGGCGTAATTCATCATTAGCACGGAGGTCGTGGTTGGTCTGCTTGAAGCGGAGGAAGCAGGCGGCACAGGACAAGGCCAGGTCGTGCCCCAGCTTCTCAGCGATGGCCAGGTTTCTGGCAGGCAGGGCCAGGGAAAGCTCGGGGTCGGTGCAGTGTCCCGAAGAAGCCCCGCAGCAGTTCCAGTCATCCAACTCTACAAGCTCCACGTCCAGTAGCTTGGCTGATGCCCGTACCGACTCGTTATATTCCTTGGCTGTTGCCTCAAGTGAACAACCCGGATAGTAGCCGTACTTAAGTGTCTTGCTCTCAGCCATTCTTTTTCTCCGTCTGCTGGAAGATGCGCTTGATGTTTGCCCTTCCCTTTATCTTGTCCGGCAAAACGGCCAGCTTGCCCCTTGAAAACATGTTGAAACCCATCTTCATATTATTGGGTAGCTCGCTGAGCTTGAAGATATCACGGCTGGTAAGCATATATCGCAGGATTAGCATAAGCTCGAACACCTTGCCGTAGCTCTTGACACCACCCAGAAAAGTGCGGTGGAACAGGGGCAACGGGGTCTGCTTGGTATACCCTTCGCGGAAGGCAATATGCCTCAGGGTGTCCATTATCTGCACTATCTCGATATCATTAGGGCAACGGGTAGCGCAGGTCTCACAGCTAGCACACAGCCAGTAGGTCTTACTTTCCAGCACCCGATCTTTAAGCCCGAGCTGCACCATCCTCAATAACTGGTGTGGGGCATAGTCGAAGATATAGGCAAACGCACAGCCGGAGCTACACGCCTGACACTGGTAGCAGCGTTCCAGGTGGGCGGCGCTGGCCCCAAGTACTTCCTGGGTGAAAGCCGGATCGGCGCTTTCCGTTCCTCGTTCACTGATGAGGCGAACCGTCATTTTTCTCCTATCCACTCAAGCTCTTCTTCCTTGAAGGCGGTTGGAGGCAGCTCATCCTCCAGACTGCGCCCCGGGATATAGTCAAAGAGCTTCTGCACGTTGGTACCGGTCAGCTGGAATATCTTCAGTAACGGGATGTCATTGGGGCAGGCCTCTTCACAGGCACCGCATCCGATGCAGGAAGCGGCCATATGTGTCATTCTGGTGAGGTGGAAGAGGAGGGTATCGGTGGGCATACGCATGGCCCCTTTCTTCTCCGCCGCCCCAAGATATTTTTCTGCCTCCAGTTCAAAGGTAGGAGAAATGAAGAAACACTCCCGGCAATAGCAGACGGGGCAGGCTACACGGCAGTTCTGACACTTGATGCACGGGCCAAAAACGGCGGCCAGTTTATCGATACCGCCAATCTCTTCCTTGGTCCGCTCGAAGAACTTCTCCCGGATTCCCTTCATCTTGTCGAGGAGCTGGTCGACCGCGGTCTGACGCTGGGTGGCTGCCTGACTGTCCTCTTCGGCAGTGAGGCCAAGTCCTTCCAGCAGTTCTTTGCCCTTCTCCGTGCTGGCCAGGAGGACTAGACCCTTGCCCAGGTCCTGCCCAACCAGGCCGACGGTAAGGTCGGTCATCAGAGGCACGGGGTACTCGCATACCTGGCAGGCTGCCCGAAGCATGGGGTCCTCTTTTCCGTTCCAGGCGGCTTTCAGGAAGTCATCCGAGGTCTTCTCGGCAGCAAATTTCACGTAGTCACTCACCGAATAAGCCCCAGGGCAGTCGATTCCGATGAGGTAGAGGTTATCAAGCTGGGCCTGTCTTAGCTTCACCAGTTCAACCAGCGCCCTCAACTCGCAGGGCCGCATCACCACGGCAGTCTTCTTGTTGGCCGGTGTCAGCCTCGTCATCGCCTGGATGATTCGGCCAGTGTTTACCGGCATCACCGGGGCGAAGACATCGGCCTGCTCGGCGTATTCAGGGTTGGTAACTAGGCCCTGTACCACGTTGTTTCCTGCAGGATGCGCCAGAGGCACCAGGATTGCTTCCACGACCTGCTTGTCCAGCAGGTCTTTCAGCAGGGCATTAATACTGCTGCGTATTTTCCCATCCTTTACGGTCAGGGTAGCACTTTTTGTCATTATTGCCTCCTACAAAGCCCAGTCAGCAGACAAGGGATTCGGGCCTTGTTTCTTTGTCTCCTCGGTGATTTCTCTGACCGCTGCGGCGAATTCCGGTCCCTCACTGGCACTTATCCATCTTGTCCAGATGCGGTTTGCGTCCAGTCCCAGGGACTCGAAGATGTTCTGGAGCATGGCCATCCTTCTTCTTGCCTTGTAATTACCGGATACGTAGTGGCAGTCACCGGGATGACACCCACCCACCATCACAGCGTCGGCCCCGGAAAGCAGCGACTTAATCAGGTAGACGGGGTCGACGGTGCCACTACACATGACGCGGATCGGATGGAGGTTGGGCGGGTATTGTGCTCTGGTCGTTCCTGCTAGGTCAGCCGCCGAGGCGGTGCACCAGTTACACAGAAAACCTATTATCTTGGGCTCAAATCCGTTACTACCTTCAGCCATCTATCTTACTCCTTGTGTCCTATAGGACAGCCTCAATCGTGGAGAGCATTTGCTTGTCTCGATACCCCCGTAGTTTGGCGGCGCTATTGGGACAGGCGGCCACACAGGCACCACAGGCCTGGCAGAGTGCCTCGTCCACCACGGCGACGTGTTCGTCTTCGTCCAGCCATCTGGCATTGAAGGGACAGACAGTAACACAGATGCCACAGAAACTGCATCGTCTTGCATTGACCTCGGAGACAATCCTGCCAGATTGCAGCTCTTTGCGTGAGAGGATGTTCACGGCCCGCTGGGCAGCTGCCTGGGCCTGAACTATCTCCTCGTCAAGGTTCCTCGGGGCATTCGCCCGTCCACAGATGAAGATTCCATCGATTACGGTATCGACTGGCCGGAACTTGGTATCCACTTCTCTGAAAAATCCGTCTTCATTCAGTTCCAGTGAGAGGGTCTCTGCCAGCGCTTGGTTATCTCCAGGGACAATGCCGGTGCTCAGCACCAGCAGGTCGGTGTCTATTTCGAGCTTTCCGGGAAGAACGGGGTCGTCAACACGGACGGAGATTGCCTTGTCAGTGGCATTTACCTCGGGTGGATTGTCCTGATTAAAGCGGATGAATAGGACACCGGCCTCTCTCGCCTTCGAGTAGTATTCCTCACGGAATGCATAGGTCATGACATCCCGATTGAGGACGTAGACCTCTGTCTCCGGGCTCTGCTCTTTAATCTTCAGGGAATTAATAATGGCATCCGAGCAACAGGTGCGGTTGCAGTAGGGGTGTTCCTCATCTCTGGAGCCGACACACTGAATCATAACAACCGTGGACGGTTTTCCGAGGTTGTCTTTAACAAGAAGCTGTTGTAACTCTTTCTGCGTGATAATTTTGTCACTCTGTCTGTACTGGTACTCGGTAGGCACGTATTCCTCGGCTCCGGTGGCCACGATTATGGCACCGTGTGTTATCTCAGTGGTCGTGTTGCCGGCTGCCTTCAGTGTGCTGCTGAAATTGCCCGAGCGGCCTTTGACCTCAACCACATCGGTTTCGGAGTAGAGGTGTATTTGGGAACTGTTCTTTACCTTTTCACGGAGGTTATTGATAAAGGCTTGTGGGTCCTCGCTACCCAGGCTGTATTGTACCTCGGCAGCATGACCATCGGTCTTGGCAGATTTCTCCACAAGATAGGTCTCGAATCCCTGTTCGGCGAGAGACAGGGCGGCGACCATTCCGGAAATACCAGCTCCGATAACCAGAGCCTGCTGTTCGACTGGCATCGGAGTTGTTCTGAGGGGCTCCTGCATCCTGACCCTGTCTACAGTTGCCGCCAGTATCTTCTTGGCCTTCTCGGTGGCCTGTTCCGGGTTGTCTTTGTGTACCCAGGCAAGCTGCTCACGGAAATTGACTAGTTGCCAACACGAAGGGTGGATATCGGCCTCTCGCATTGTATTTCCGAGCAGTCTATGGTAGTGATAGGGAGCGCAAGCAGCAAAGATAACACGGTTAGCGCCTGATTTATTAACACTCTTCTTGACCTCTTCCAGCGTTTCTGGCAAGCAGAGGAAAGATACTTCTTCGACACTTGTAATACCAGGCAGGGTCTGGGTAAATTCGGCCACCTGGGCGGTATCGACCACGGCAGTGATTTCCTCACCACACTGGCAGAGGAAAACGGCTACTTTGGCCTCCTCATCACTGGCTGCCGAATTTACAGACTCAGTCTCCGCTTCAACAAGCTGGCCCCGCACTGAAGCGAGTAAGGTTGCGGCTTCACAGGCAGCAGCACCGGCCTGTATTACCGAATCGGCAATATCCGCGGGAGCAGCCGCTGAGCCACAGGCATAGATGCCTTCTTTACTCGTTCGGGTCTGCCACCAGCCCTGGTTCTGGATGAAACCCCACTGGTTGACGTCTACTCCCAGTATCTGGCTCAGCTCGGCAGTGCGGGCTGAGGGGCACTGGGCGGCTGCCAGGACCACCAGGTCATATTCACTACGAATATCAGTCCCATCCTCGGCACGGGCCAGCAGTAGCAGGTCCTTGGTCTTGGGGTTCTCCCTGATGACGGAGACGCGGGAATGGACGAATTTCACCCCCAGCTCCTGGGCCTGCTGGTAGTAACGATGATAGCCCTTGCCGAAGGCACGCATGTCCATGTAGAAGATGGTGACTTCGGTATCGGGGTATCGCTCTTTTATCAGTATCGCCTCTTTCAGGGCATACATGCAGCAGGCACTCGAGCAGTAATTACGCTCCGTATCTCTGGAGCCGACACATTGTAGGAAGGCGACCTTCTTTGGTACTTTGTCATCGGAGGGGCGCAGCAATTCGCCAGCAGTCTGGCCACCGGAGGCAAGCAGCCGTTCCACCTGGAGATTGTTGAGGACATTGGCATAGCGGCCGAAGCCATACTGGCCCATCTTGGCGGCATCGAACTCCTGAAAACCACTGGAAACGATAATTGCTCCCACAGCTACTTTCTGCGTCTCATCTGGCAAATCGAGGTCGATAGCATTTGTAGGACACACTTCGATGCACTTGCTGCACTTGGTGCAGGCATCGCGGTCGATGCAGTAAAAATTCGGTATTGCCTGAGGACTGCGGACGTATATCGCCTTGCGCATTTGCAGGCCATCGTTATACTCGTCGGGCACCTCAACGGGACAAACTTCGGCGCAGAGTCCGCAGCCGGTGCACCGTTCCGTCTTGACCCAGCGAGACACTGAGTTGATGGTTACCTCGAAGTTTCCGGCCTCCCCGCTCACCTCTTGAACCTGTGAATTGGGCAGTAGCCCGATGTTCGGGTGGGCCATGTCGCGACGGAGGCAGAACTGGGAGCAGCCGTCGCGAGAGAAGACGGGCAGTAGTTTACATAACTCACAGCCGTTGTCCGGGAACCACTTATCAAGCTGAGGAACAGTACCGCCGATACCCGGGCTGCTATCGACCAGATAGGTCCTGAAACCTGATTCCGCCAGGTCCAGGGCTGCCCTGAGGCCGCCCACTCCGGCACCGACGACTAGAACTGCACCAACTTTATCCGCCATTACGTGCTCCTAATCATTAAACTGGCCTAACCGGCCAGACCGACATACTCCTTTGTTGCTTCGTCGATTACATCCATTAGCTGCTTCGGCCCGAAGTTCTTGAGCTGTAGCGCCTTTGAGGGGCAGTTCACCGTGCAGGCACCGCATCCCTTGCAGAGTGCCTCATTTACTACGGCCAGTCTCTTAATCGGGTCGACTTCGATAGCATTATAGGCGCAGATGGCTTCGCAGTAACCGCAAGCACTGCATACTTCCTCATCAACCGAGGCGGTAGCCGCTTCCATCTCTACCCGGCCTTTGGATATAAGTTCTATCGCCCGGGCAGCCGCTCCGGTGGCCTGAGCTACTGTGTCCGAAATATCCTTGGGACCCTGGCAACAGCCAACGGCGAAGATGCCATCCAGCATTGTACCCACGGGGTCGAGCTTGGGATGCCGTTCGAGGAAAAAGCCATCGCGGCTACAGCCCAGCAGGAATACTCGTGAAATCTTGTCCGTTTCGGCGCGTGGCGTCATGGCCACGCTGAGGATAACCATGTCTACCGGTATTCGTATCAAAGTCCCCAACAGGGTGTCCTCGCCGACCACTATCAGCTTGCCCTTCTCTTCGTCTTCCTGGGTTATATCAGTAACCTGGGCCACCTTACCCCGGATGAAGTTAACGCCGGTATCTGATGCCTCTTTGTAGAACTCCTCGTGGCCCTTACCGAAGCAGCGCATATCAATGTACATCTGGTAGACGTCGGCATCAAGTGTTTCCTTGAGGAAGCGAGCATACTTAAGGCTATACATGCAGCACACCCGCGAGCAGTACTGCTGGTAGTTTTCGTCCCGGCTGCCGACGCAGTGGATAATGGCAACACTCTTGGGCGCAGAGCCATCCTTGAGGACGATATTGCCACCGGTAGGCCCGTTGGTACTAGCCATCCTCTCGAACTCGGGACTGGTAATAACGTTATCGAATCTGCCGTAGCCATACTGGGCGATTGGAGTGGGGTCGAAGATATCATAGCCGGTGGAGACGATGACGGCACCAGCCTTCACCTCTACTTCTTCGTCTTCCAGTTCAAAGTTAATCGCCTTGGCCGGGCATGCTTCTTGACAGATGGTGCACTCGCCACTCTGGAAGTGGGTGCAGTGTTCGCGGTCTATGACCGGTATATTGGGTACTGCTTCAGGAAACGGCCGATAGATTGCTTTACGCTTACTCAGTCCGTAGTCGAACTCACTGTCCACCTCAACAGGACATTTCTCCCAACAGATACCGCAGCCATCACACTTGGATGCGTCAATGCTGCGGGCTTTTTTAGTTATTTTGGTCTCGAAATTCCCGATATAGCCAGATAGCTCGGTCACCTCACTGTAGGTTAGCAGTTCGATGTATTCACTGGCCGCCAGTTGTTTCATCCTGGGAGCGAGAATATCTATAGCTGGTTCCAGGTATGGGAAAGTCTTACCAAGCTGTGCCATGCGGCCGCCGATGCTGGGTTCTTTCTCTACTAGAAAAACTCTGTGCTCCGAGTCGGCTATCTCCAGGGCAGTCTGTATCCCGGCAATACCGCCACCGACAATGAGGGTGTTGGGATTGACCGGGGCAAATTTAGTCTCCAGTGGGTCACGGTAAAGAACGCGCCTTACCCCAGCGGCTACCAGCGCCATTGCTTTTTCGGTCGCTGCCTGCTCATCATGGCTATGCACCCACGAACAAAGCTCACGGATAGTGGCCATTTCACAGAGATGTGGGTTCAGTCGGGCAGCCTGGCAGGCTTCCCGGAAAGTGCGGAGGTGTAGGGTGGGGGAGCATGAGCAGACCAGTACCCGATTGAGGTTGAGTTCACGAATGTCATCTTTTATCATGTCCTGTCCCGGGTCGGAACACATAAAGGCATAGTGACGCGCCACGACTACCGAATCGAGGCCCTGGGCGTACTCGGTTAGTTTCTCAACATCAAGGTAACCGGCAATGTTTGACCCGCAGTGACATATATATACTCCGACTCTTTTCTCCATATTGCCGTTAAGTACCCGCTTTCCTTTAATTCCCTCCAACCGCTACAGCTTCGGCCTTGGCACCGACTTCACCTCTGGCAACTAGGGCGAGAGCCTTGGCCGCAGCCCCTATCGCTTGTGCTACTGTGTCCGGGATATCCTTTGGTCCCTGGCAACATCCGGCCAGGAAGATGCCATCGGTCACGGTACCCATAGGGTCGAGCTTGTAGTGCTTCTCTTCGAAGAAACCGTCCTTGTCCTGCTCAACTCCGAAGAGCTTGGCAACCTCGTCAGCGTCGGCTCGCGGTTCGATGGCGACGCTGAGAATCACCATATCCACCGGTACACGTATTATCTGACCGAGCAGGGTGTCCTCGCAGACCACAACCAGTTTGCCTTTCTCCTCATCATTCTGAGCGATGTCGGTAACTTGGGCAACCTTGCCACGGATGAAGTTGATGCCCTCCTCTGAGATACGTTTATAGAATTCCTCATAGCCTTTACCGAAACAGCGCATGTCAATGTACATCTGGTAAACAGTGGCGCCAGTCTTTTCATTTATCAGGTGGGCATGCTTAAGGCCATACATGCAGCACACGCGTGAGCAGTACTCGTGGTAGTTCTCGTCACGGCTGCCGACGCAGTTAATGATGGCAACGCTCTCGGGGGTTGAGCCGTCTTTCAGCATTATCTGGCCCTCAGTTGGGCCGGTGGAGCTTATCATCCGCTCCATTTCCAGGCTGGTAAATACGTTGTCGAACTTCCCGTAGCCGTACTGGGTCATCGGGGTGGGATCGAAAAGGTCGAAACCGGTGGTGACGATAATAGCACCGACCTCTACATCCCGGTATTCGTCCTTCATGGTATGGTCAATGGCGTCACGTTCACAAGCGTTGACACAGGCCAGGCACTCCGAGCAGACACCGCAGTTAAGGCAGCGTTTGGCCTCCTCGATAGCTGCTTCCTCGGTAAAGCCGAGCTCGACCTCGGGGGAAGGTTTCCGTTTTTCCGGTTCGAGCACGGGCATCATGGCCCGGGCTTCCTTGACTACTCCTACCTTGGGAACGTCTTTTACCCTTTCCCGATGGTCTGGTCGTCCCTTTGCCAGGTCTGTTTCTCCCCTGAGGTAGCGGTCGATAGATATCGCCGCCTCTTTACCGGTAGCAACCACGCCGATGACGTCGGCGGGCCCCGAAACAACATCCCCGCCGGCAAAGACACCGTCGATATTAGTCTGCAGGGTAACCTGGTCAACAGCAACAGTTCCCCAGCTGGTGAACTCAAGTTGTTCGGGCAGCGTCTCTTTATTTATTGCCTGGCCGATGGCCATGATGACATTGTCGACGTCAATCGTATACTCGGAGCCCTCGACTGGTACAGGACGGCTCCGTCGGGAGGCATCAGCCTCACCGAGCTCCATCCGGATACATTCGATGCCGGTCACTTTACCATTGTCAGCCAGTACCTTGACTGGTGCTGCCAGTATGTTAAAGACGATACCTTCTTTCTCGGCCTCGCGGAGTTCCTCAGCGGCGGCGGGCATCTCATCCCGGGAGCGGCGGTAGATGATATTTACCTCTTTAGCTCCGAGGCGGTAGGCGACTCTGGCGGCGTCTATGGCTGCATTGCCCCCGCCAATCACCGCCACCCTGTTACCGATTTTGACCTTCTCTCCCGCGTTGGCCTGTCGCAGGAAGTTGAGGGCGTTTAGCACCCCCTCCGCATCCTCTCCAGGTATGCCCATCTTCTGTCCGAGGCCAGCACCTGCGGCGAGGAAGATGGCCTTGTAGCCATTATTAAACGGGTCTTCCAGATTTGTTATTGTGCTGTTGCACCTGATTTCGACTCCGAGCTCCTGCACATAAGCAATCTCTTCATCAACTATCTTGTTTGGCAATCTGTACTCGGGGATGCCATATCGTAGTAGTCCGCCCGGCTCCGATGCTGCCTCGAAGACGGTAACCGGGTAACCCATACGGACGAGGTCATAAGCACAGGCAATACCCGCCGGCCCGGAGCCAATAATAGCCACCTTTTCCTCATGAGTTGGTTCTATCGGTGTGGCCTTCTCTCTGCCGACCGACAGTTCATAATCCGCCATGAAGCGCTTCAGGTAACGGATAGCAATCGGTTCATCTACCTTGCCTCTTTCGCATTCTGATTCGCAGGGATGCATACACACCCGGCCACAGACTCCGGCGAAAGGCATCGTTCTCCTCAATACTTCCAGGGCTTCCTTGTATCTTCCCTGTGAGATGAGGGCAATGTAGCCTTGGGCATTAACGCCCGCCGGGCAGGCGACACGGCACGGTGGCAGACCACGTTTATCTATGGTGAAGACATTGGGAACTGCCTGGGCGAAGGGACGGTAGGCCGCCTGACGGTCGGCAAGGCCAAGCTGCCATTCACTGGGTACGAAAACGGGGCAGACCTTGGCACACTCGCCGCAGCCGGTGCATTTGCTGCTATCGATGAACTTGGCTTTGGTGCGAACCTTGACCTTGAAATTACCAGCCGAGCCGGAAACGCTGTCCACCTCGCTGCAGGTCAGCAGTTCAATGTTCTTGTTAGAGCCCACCTGGCTCATCTTTGGTGTGCCAATGCAGGAGGCACAGTCTAAGGTTGGGAATGTCTTGTCGAGCTGGAGCATACGCCCGCCGACTGTGGGTGACTTCTCTACCAGATAGACCTGGTGTTCAGCATCGGCTACCTCCAGGGCAGCCTGCATACCAGCAATGCCAGCGCCAACTACGAGGACACCAGGCTTGGTTTGGCCTCCGCTCTTTCCAGTTCTTTCAGTCACTGCAGAACCTCCTGGCCAATTGCCGCACCTATTTTATACTAACACACACCAGCCGTGCAACGCTCTCCGAGCACGCGGCACTTCCGCCGTATCCATCAGATATGCTCGTAGGTGAGTCCTGCACACAAGAAAACAGAGCACTGCCACTATACAGAACCTACTGTATCTTCCCTTGCTCTGTCCAGACCTATTATAGCCTAATACCATGCGTACGTAAAGGGTTTTCCTTCATTTATGCCTGATAAACAGGCATGGCAGAAAATCAGCTTTGTCGTAAAGTCGAGTGTAAGGTAACAATTGTGTTACAATTTGAGCAATATAGTCCAAATTTCTGTGATAGTGTGAGACGATGTTCACCACAAGAGCTGCCAAGGTTGAAGACATCAAGGCGATTACCGATATTTACAATGAGGCTGTCCTGACGACCGATGCCACCTTTGACCTGGAGCCGAAGACCGAGGAGGAACAGAGAGCCTGGTTGACCAGCCACGACCAGATGCATCCTGTCCTCGTAGTCGAATTGAATGGTGCTGTTATTGGCTGGGCGTCGCTCAGCGATTGGTCGTCGCGTTATGCCTATGCTGCTACCGCCGAGATTTCGCTTTACATAAAGGAGGAGTTCCGAGGAAAGGGTGCTGGCAGGAAGCTTCTGGAAGACATCATGCGGGAGGGGGAGAGGGTAGGTCTTCACACGGTACTGGCCAGGATAACCACTGGCAATGCCGTCAGCATCCATCTCCATGAATCGTTAGGATTTGGGCATGTGGGCATCATGAGGGAGGTTGGTGAGAAGTTCGGCAGGAGGCTGGATGTGCTGCTGATGCAGCGGATATACTCTACCAGAGAGTGACAGCTCTCCTGATTAAGCGCTGGTGACGACGTAGGATCTCGACGGGTAGAGATACTATCGGTCGTGTTTAAAATAATGGTCATTCCCAGACAGCCAATTGCTGACGGGTCTACGAGTAGACAAAAGCTAAGGAAGGAGATTGGTAATGAGGCAAGATGCAAGAAAGTTGGTCGGTATCTGTGGCCTTTATTGTGGGACGTGTCAGAACTACCTTGCTTACCAAGAAAATGATGTCGAGCAATTAGAAAAAATCTCCCAAAGTACCAATATACCCATGGAAGAAATTCGATGCGATGGCTGTCTCTCTGATAAACTATTCCCCCTCTGTGTGGATTGTAGGCACGGCTTTCGTAGATGCGCCGGGGACAAGAAAGTGACGTGGTGCTTCCAATGTCCTGACTTTCCCTGTCAACGGCTAGAAGATTTTACAGGCGTTCACGTTGTCGATGGTATTTCGCATCATGCTAACGTAATTGAGGATTTGCGGGATATGAAGGAGCGTGGAATTGAGCAATGGGTGGAAAAGCAGGAAAGAGCAGGGCGTTGTCAAGAGTGTGGGAAAAGGCTATATTGGTTTGCTCGGAAGTGTCCTAGCTGTAATACTCAGGTTCGGTGAGACCCTACTGGGGTGAAGAGGCTACAGACTCAACAGAAAGGGCACTCGTCTCATTTTCATACCCTCTAATAACATTGGTATTGAAGACTGAATAAATGGTGTTTATGGCATTATATCTTTCACAGTTTTCCGCGTGGCAAGTGAGCATGATAACAGGTACGTCTGAGATTTTACGGATGCGTTAGCAGACCCGGCAGCCTTCTTCCCGATTATTGCTTCAGAACCATCCTCGCCACCAATACCGGCGGCATTGTGGGCATGTTATTGAAGGATAACGGCATTCTTGATTTGCCCTTCAGTTCTTCGGGTAAGGTCGGCTCTTCTATGCTGTCGAGGACGAATCCGTGCTTGAAGCAGGTGTTGAACAGCAGACTGATAGGCCGGTGGAAGTAGTGCTGCGGGATAGGTTGCCCCATAATACCCAGACCCATATAGACAAAAGGTCGGGCGTAGTCGGTTATGGTGACACCTTGAGTGATTACTATCTCTCCATCCTCGACGTGTTGCTCGGCCACCTGGCGCGAAGTGCCGGAGTTGAAGACGGGGTGAGTGACCGAGAAAACGAACCGTCCGCCCGGCTTGAGCAGCTTTGGCAGGGTCGAGATAAGTGGTTCGATTGAGGACATGTCCATCAGGCCCATGGTGCAGACGGCGGCATCGAACTTTGCCTGGCCGAGTGACATCAAGGCTGAGCGGTCGGTAGCACTAAGGACCATGTACTCGATTCTGTCGGCATTCTCGGTGGTGCGCTCCTTAGCCCGCTTGATGAATTTCTCCGAGTGGTCAATAGCCGTAATATTAGCGCCTAGGGCGGCCATGCGGCGGGTAAAACGTCCCGCCCCGCAGGCGATATCCAGTACCTTTTCACCGGGCTGCAGCGCCAGCAGGCGTTCCGTGGAAGGCTCTATCAGGTAGTTTTGAAAGTCGTTGCCGTCACCAATCTTATCGTCCCACCATTCGGCGAGTTGGTCCCAGACTTCGGTGGTCTGGTTGTCATACTCGGGGAAATCAGGAGAGATTTCTCCCATTGATAAAGCCTCCTCTACATCACATGGCTGGGGATAATGTTAACGCTGGGGGCTGCTTGTGTCAAACTGGTTAATCTCATGGCGTGGTCGATTTTTTGGGATAAGGAAAAATATCTTGACAATGCCCAAAATGCCTGCCAGAATTAGTAATCTTTTCCCGTCGTAAGTTGCAGTTACAGACAGTATAACGGCGAGTATTCTATGTTCAGTTATCGTCGTGTTTTTCAACTACTTTCGGTAGTCGTGGTTCTGGCTTTGGTCATGATTCCTCTACAAGCATGTACCTGTGGAGGAGTTCTAATGACTCGAAGTGGTCTTATCTGGTACAACTGCTCGGCCACTAAAGTCGATGTTAACGAGCCGGTAACGGTACAGGTACACATAGCTGACATAATAATGGAATATGACGGAGAAGGTTTTCCTGAATACTTATATGGCGTAGATAATATTCCCGAGGGCTTCACCTGGGCATATCAATGGATTAGTCCTGGCGAAGATGAACAACCTGTCATTATAGTTAGGGAGACTGTGTGGGAACAGTCTACTATGGTACATCCTATAGACGAAGAAATGGAGTTCACAGACAGCATCGAGCTTCAGTTTGATCGCGCTGGCACCGTGGTTATTAGGTTGCAACAGCCGGATGACTTGGCACCCCCAATTCTCTTCGAGGTATTAGACACTCAGGGTTCGGGACCGTGTACAATAACAGTTGGGGGGCCACCTAATAACCCGCCAATCTTCGATGATATAGAGGATCAGTCTGTTATCGCGGAGCATCTGCTTGAGTTCGCGGTCTCCGCCACGGACCTTGATGGAGATGAGTTAACCTATTCAGCGTCCCTTTTACCAGATGGAGGATTACCAATCGGCGCAGTATTTGACAATGGAAACGGTAGTTTCTCATGGACACCTTCCTACCTTCGGGCAGGCACTTATCACGTTCGATTCGTTGTAGATGATGGCAACGACACGGATTACCAAGATATGACCATTACAGTTATCCCTCTTGAAATTTGCTGGAATACGTTGTGGCAGATCGGGGACGTTGAAGAAGACCAGATGGCTGACCCCCAGGACGAGCTTGACCTCAGTGCTCCTGTGGGAACTCAAAATTTCTATGTCGGCGACCCATATGACCAGTTCCCAGCGCTGAGTCAATACGAGCAGAACATCGCTCCAACTATCAATATACATTTCACAGGCGGAATGCCGCTTGGGGGCAGGCTGTTATTTTCCTGGAGCCCCGGTGCTTCAGGTGTAGAAATAATGACGATAAGCCTGGACGGGACTGTGCTGGATACCTTAGAGCGTGAGGGCAGTCCAGACGAAGGTTGGTGGCAAAGCTACGAGCGGTTCATTGAGACCTTCTATATTATTGACGAGCTAGATGACAGTGAACATATACTGACTTTCGAATTCAGTGGTGGCAATGGAGCCGTGTGGGACTGGATAAGGTTTGAGGAATGGACCTGCCAGGGTGTGAGGTCGTCGTACAATCTCACTGTGAGCAGTTCAACTGGTGGTAGTGTAGTTGAACCAGGTGAGGGCTTTTTTACCTATGGTAGAGATGAGCGAGTTGACCTTGTAGCAGAAGCTGACGAAGGCTACCAATTTGACAGGTGGGAAGGACTCGTTGCTGTAGCTGGCACTACTCTACCGGCCACTACAACTGTCAGGATGAATGAGGATAAGACAGTAACGGCTTATTTCAGTCTTATTCCACCCTTCGAACTCACCAGTAGTGCATTAGAATTAGAAAATGGAGATCTCATACCTCCCATACCCACTAAATATGCTCACTACTGGGCGGGAGGGTCAAACATATCTCCTCCGTTAGAATGGACTGGTGTTCCTGAGGATACACAGTCTTTTGTCCTGATAATGGAAGACCCTGAAGGCTGGAGTGGCATACCATGCGTTCACTGGATTGTTTTCAACATACCTGCAAATGTTACATCACTGGCAGAGGGGGCAAGCTCGCATTTACCAGAAGGTGCTGTTCATGGCATCGGTAGTGATGGCGATGTTGGTTATTATGGTTGTGAACCACCACCCGGTGAGCTTCATTATTACCATTTCACAATCTATGCACTTGATACGATGTTGACCCTGCCTCAGGGCGCTACTAAGTCGCAGGTGATAGCTGCCATGGAGGGACATAAACTCGGCGAGTCAACACTGGTCGGTACATACCAGGGTTAGTCTGAGGAGGATTCTTGGTTAAGGAGATAAGAAATGAAACGTTTTTTCAAATGGCTAAGCATAACGCTGGTGGTTCTCATTATTATCATCGTGCTGGTTGGAGGGTACTTTGGTCTGGTGCCCGGTGTATCGACCCTTTTCGGTTCAGATAAGCCGAAAGACCTCGGGGTAACGTACACTGAGGCGGACAGGCTGTCAGGACGTGCCAAGGCGGGGTGGGAAGTCACTGAACTACAACCGGGTTTGCCCTTGGAAGAGAGCTATATCTCCACCGGTCAGAATGCCGTTGATGCCAGTTTTAACGAGAGGGAGCTCACTGCCTGGGCGAATAATCCCTGGATCTATTTCCCGCTTTCCGATTGCCAGGTAAGGGTGAACGATGACAACACAGTAGAGTTCTCCGGCAAGCTGAATATTGGCATGTTGCGGGATTGGATTGATGCCATGGGGGTGGCTGAAGAATACTCAGAGCTCATAGATGATTACCTGAGGTGGTTCGTCTGGGGGAATCCTCCATTCTACATTAAGCTGAGTGCTTCTGTAGCGAATGGCCAGGTCATAAATCCACAGATATACTCGGCACAGGTCGGGAGAATTTCTGTTCCGCAGAGCCTGATTGAGAGTGGCCTTGGTGAACTTGTCGGTCTTGTTGAATGGAAGCTAAACAATATCGACGGATTTCATGTGGAGACAGCAGAAGTAGTCGATGGGGGAATAAGATTTGTCGGGACGATGCCGGCGGCTGTTTCTCGGTCGGTGGAGGAGTAAGCACCGGCAAGTAGGTTATGCCTCGGCCTCTAAGATTTCGATAGTGCCCTGAGTGCCGTCGACACGTACCCGGTCACCGGTACGCAGGCGCGTAGTGGCGTCGCCGCAGTTAACGACGGCTGGTATACCCAGCTCACGGGCGACAGTAGCGGCATGAGACAGCGGTGCCCCGATATCGGTAACGATACCCCCGGCTTTTGGAAACAAAAGCGTCCAGCCGATGTTGGTCTGTGAGGTGACCAGTATTTCACCAGGTAAAAGCTTGTCCCAGTCATCGGGGGTGTCAAGTCTCCGGACCGTGCCTTCGACACGCCCTACTGAGCCGGGGGTGCCAAGGATAACGTTCTCAGAGGGCCCTTTTAGTCTCATCTCTTGCAGCAGACCGCTGGCGTCGAAGACATTCTGAGACCGGTCAGGGTCTGCCGCCCACTGGAACGGGTCAAACCTGCCCCGGATAAGTAGGGGATAGGGTGGCAGCGCTTTGTATCTTTCGTACGTGTGGCGCCGGGCAGTTATATAAGCTGTGGCCATGTCGGTACCACGCAGAAGCTGGAGTATTTCGTCGTGGGTAAGGAAAAATACATCATTACCTGTTCCTGTTAGATCACCAGCACGTAGTGCCCAGGTAAGGGATACCCAGACGAGGCGCGTGAGTTCAGAGCGAACCGCCTCCCGCATACGATTGGCCTCCGCAGCCCTGTCCAGATTCCGTCTCATCTTTTTTACCCTGCGTGGATGACGTTCGCATAGCCTTTCCCAGGCAACATTGAATTTAGCACGCTGTGTGCTGAGCATATTTTCGACGTCGACAGGTGTTCTGGTGAAGGTCTCAAGCTGTTTGTCGAGCCAGTCGGGGTCTTCAAATGGCCTGGGGACAGACGCATCCGCTTCCAGTGGCCCACGGTGCCCCCATTGTTCCAGGTAGTCATCACGGCTCATCTAACCGCGGGCTACTTTGCTCAGGCCCATAACCGGACCCAGGCTCGACAGCAGTTCGTCGGCACTGCTAACATTTGACAGCAGTGCATCGGCGTCAATGGTATCAACTATCTCGGTGAGCTGGCGCCGCAGCTTTCCGGTAAGACCTGCGTGGCGCCATGCTGTGGCGATTGTAATCCAGAAAGCATCAAGCACGTGGGGCATTAACTCGTTCATAAAAATAGTAACAAGCTCTTCATTATTCTGAGTTTCATTTATTCGCTGGCACTGAGCACGGCACCAGCCTGGATTTTCACTAATGAATGTCTTCAGATCCTTCGTGGCTGTACGTATTTTCCTCAGCATCCTGAGACTGCCCGGTAGTATAGAGAACAAGTTGATGCCGGGGATGGGAATAAGAACCTTGTCGAGCTCGTTAGCGTACTCCTCACGTACACCACCCAGTTCTTTAATCATATCCTTTACGTTGCTTTTCCGGGCTCGCAGCAAGGTGACCATAACTGTGCTGTTCTGATAGCAACGCCCGCCTATGTTACCCATCGTGTCGTAACCGGGTAATATGTTCAGCTCATTGTATGTGCGACTGAAGGTTGACCAGGTAAACGGCGTCATTACATTGGGCATTGCCTCTCCAGAATTTACACATGACCAGATAAAGTCACCTGTTAGGCTATCATTGAACTCGCCGGTGACGGGGTTGAAGCCTATCATTGTTGTGATTGGTCTTGATTGTAAAATGTAGACCTTACCCTGAGAGATAGCCCACTCGATGTCCTGCGGGCAGCCCAAGTCCTTCTCCAGTCGAGAAGCCAGTTTGTATAGCTTGCGGGAGAATCGCTTTATCTCCGAAGGCGCATTGTATCTGCACTTCGGTCGTTCCATGGAGAAGTCGATAGACTCAACCTCTCCTGATACCAGCTTGTCACCAAGTCCATGAACATAGTTACCTACCAACCGGCTCCGGCTGCTGGTAACAGGGTCGGCGGTAAATAAAACCCCTGATATATCAGCCTTCACCAGGCACTGTACGATGACAGCCATTTCGTGGACTAACGGCACACCTTGTGCTTGGCTATAGGCCTTAACACGCTCACTGTGTCGGGACTGACGCACGGTGTTTATGGCTGTCATGACTTCTTCGTCGGAACGTATGTTTAGTACCGTCTCGAATGCTCCGGCGAATGAAGCCAGTGCCGAGTCCTCCGCAACAGCCGAGGAGCGTACGGCAAATGGAGCATTAGGGTCATGACTTCTAAGGCGGGCCAGGCAAGCCTGCACCTGTGACCAAGCCTCGGGTAGTATCTCGTCTCCGCTAAAGGCGGAGGGCAGAACCACAAAGCCGTCTGGTACGGGATAGCCTGCTTGATAGAGACGGGACAGGGTACCTCCCTTGCCCCCGGCCGAGGGTTGCTGTTCTGGTATCAGCCTACCAAAAGCGCACGCTAAGTCAGGCATATAACTACTTTCTAATGCTTCGAGAACAGCGAATCTATGCTATCTGGAGTGGCTATACTATGTCTATAATCCTTTTAGTTACTCTGCTCTGATGACTCTTCTGAGGATTCTGAGTCGGGCTGGTTTTCGCCCTCTGATGGCTCTGGTTCGGGGTCTTTCTCTGCTTCCCCAGCTTCTGTGTCCTGCTCTTCTGTGCTGGACTCCAGCAGGTGGCGGGCAATCATCTCGTAGCACTCCCACTGTTCTTGCGATGGGGCCATCCTCCTCGATTCCTGGCCGAGTCCGCTCTCCTGGTAGCTTCCTGATGATATTGCCCAGCACCAGAAATTGGGAACGCTGCGTACCATGATATCCTCATTCAGCCTGATTAAGCCCTCTTTCAGCGGCGTATCATTGTTCAGCCGGTCGAGGAGACCCTCCTCCATCTCTTCGTCCCACTCTTCATCCGCAGCGGTGGTAACTCGTGTACCCACAAAGTTGGCTGTCCATGACAGGTCAATCACCCGCCCATACACAGACGCATTTCTTTGTCGAGTTGACCGCAGTTCCAGGTAACCACCGCTGCGTACCCGCTGGTCGGGTACTACGTAGACATAGGTAAAGGCGGCTGACGCATACCGGCTGGCCGGATGTTCGAGCATATTAATCCATCGTATCGGGCTCTCCTGCACTGCTAGCAGGCCGAGAGAAGTACCAAGGAGGCCACCGTAAATACCTTCTTCAGGTAGGCCTCGTTCGGCCACCTGCACATTTAGACCTATGGTGCGTAGATGAGTACAGAGCCGATGCCTCGTCTTATCTTTGGATCTTCCTGCTATCCTATCGATTATCCTACCGAACAGGCTCATTGCACGTTGCTCCTCGTGTTCGGATTGTATTACTGCTCCAGATTACCTCGCATGCTCGCATTCGGAGTATAGTACTCCCTTTTGGGCTGTGTCAACAAAGCAGGATGAGCTAGCCTCGGGGAATTGATAGGTCAGTCTCAATCTGTACAGAGTGGTATCGTAATTAGCAGGATCGCATAATCAGGACGGTTGAGACTATCGACAGCGCGACCAGAAGTAATGCGATTAATGCTACTCCCATAAAAACATATCTTATTGGTAGGCGTAACTGTATCGTGTCTCTTGGCTTTGGGACTTTTGTAAGCGGTCTCTGCAGGGCCTCTCTAAGGGTGAGTTCTTCATCTACTGACTGGTCTTCCAGTCCTCCCTGCTCATCGGCACGCCCAGAAATAGTGCCTTCGACAGATGGGATGTCCTTTTCCAGCCAATACTCGTAAAGTCGCTGGAATGTTCTTCTTGCCCCTCTTTTCCGCAGATTGTCGAGTATCTTCATACGGTATTTCTCCCAGTAACGGTACCGTGGTTTTACCTCAGTGTATCTAAGCTGAGTGTCCCTGTCAATACTCTGGTGCGCTGGCGAAAACTCGGTCTGAGGCTGGTCGGCCATGACTTCGATACTGTCGCACTAGTACTTTCGGGCTAGCTTTGAGTGTAAAGTATTGACAGTTTGGTGTAGTTATGTATAGAATACGCATATATAGTAAGTAAAATTCATCTGGCAACGTTAAGCCGGTTATGGAGTGACGTTTGAAATTACTGGTCATTGGTTGTGGGCAATGTGGAGGTCGGGTTGCTGATGAGTTCGCACGGCGTGATAAAAGAGCGCGCACGGATCGCGGCACCGAGATAGTTACAGAAGCCCTGGCCATCAATACCGATGTTGCGGATTTAAGTGGGCTGACCTTTATCAAGCCTGACCACCGTCACCGGATTCTCATCGGTGGCCGAAAGTCGGGTGGCCACGGTGTTGGCAAGATAAATGAACTGGGCGCTGAGATAGCCAGGGAAGAGGGTGACCGGGTTCTGGATGGCGTGGCGCGGGCACAACAGCGTTCGGATACGGATGCCTTTTTGTTAATTGCTGGTGCTGCTGGAGGTACCGGTTCTGGTGCGATTGCCGAGCTGGCGCAACAGGTAAAGGAACGCTACACAGACAAACCGGTATATGCGCTTGTTGTTCTTCCTTTCCGCTACGAGGAGTTAACAGAGGATAGGTCTATCTACAATGTGGGGACATGCCTCAAGTCTATCTATCTGGTAGCGGATGCCGTGTTCCTGGTGGATAACCAGAGATTCGTTACCGATAAGGATTCAATCAGGAATAACCTGGCCCGGATTAATGCCCACGTGGTAGACCCGTTTTATAATCTGCTCTGTGCTGGCGAAGAAACAGACGCCAAGTTCATCGGCTCAAAGGTGCTGGATGCTGGAGACATAATCCAGACACTATCTGGTTGGTCCGTTATCGGGCATGGTAGAGCATCGGTCTCACGAGGCAAACTCCCCTTCGGAGGGAAGTTGGATTTCAGGAATGCAGTTGCTGAAACCGACAAGGGAATTCATGCCATGAATCAGGCAAAGTCAGCGTTATCGCTGAAATGTCGACCTGATGATGCGCGGCGAGCGCTGTACCTTCTGACGGCACCTCATGAGCAAATGAGTATGGACCTGATAAAGGACCTGTCCGCATCGCTGAGAAGTATTGCTACGGAAGCCACGATACGTAGTGGTGATTATCCCAGGGGGAAGGATTTCCTCGATGTTACCCTGGTACTATCTGAATTGACTAACTCTACGAAAATCTCGGACTACTTTAGCAGGACCCTCAGATATATCTATCTTAAGAAACGACGGCGGGGGGAAATCGGAGAGCAGCAGGTCGGGTTCGAGGAAGCCCTCCGTGATATTCCTCTGCTGTTGTAAGTCGTGTGCTTTCGTCTTCAGGTGAGCATTACCCAGGTTAATCCGAGCGTTACCTTGCTACCTTCTCTCCCTGAAAGATACTCCAGGCATCTTCTCGGGCGTCCATACATTTCTTCCAGGCCTGCTCTGTGGCGGTCTTGTGGGCTTTCATAGCTTCTGCGGCGCTCTTTTGATAGGTTTCTTCAGCCCTCGCTAGGGCACCTCTGAATTCCTCTTCCGCTTGCTGTTCGGCCTGCTCCCGAGCCTTGCGGGCCCTGTCCAGTGCCCTGTCAAGAGCTTCGCTTGCCCGTTTCTCAGCCTCTCTGTATTCCTTCTCTAGCTGTTGCTCTTGTTTCTTATACCCGTTGGCTACCTCTTTCTGGGCCTGCCGGTACATTGTATAGGCATTTTCTGCCTGGCTTAGCAGTTCTGCTAGATAGTTACCGGCCTGCTCAGGAGAGCCTGCTTGTGGTTCGGCAACCGTTTCTGCGGCTTTTTCCTCAGCCTGATTGACAGCCTTCTCGGCTTGCCCTTTCTTGTTCATCAAGAATACCCCCTCTATTTGTTGGTTTCCTTGTTATCCGTTTTTGCCAATAATACGCTTTTGTGGGTGACTGTTAAAGCAATGGCAGTCTGTTTAGTCTTCCTCTTCTTCAATCTCTTCGTCAGTTTGCCGTGATTGGCCTGCTGCATACATCCTGGTCAGGGACTCCAGACGGTCCTCGATATTAGCCTGTCTTCTGCTCTTTTTGGGTGTAGCTTTAGCAGCTTTGCGCGCTGTTTTCTTGGTGCTGGATTCGGAGGTGTCACCGGCGTCTTCAAGGGCGTCACTGGTTTCATCGGCCTGGCTATCGGCGGGCTGTTCTGTCGTTCTTAATTCTTCGGTGATGTGGCTGACCTCCTGCGTAAGACTGGCTGTTTGTCCACCGCGTCCCAGCAGTTTCTCAAACGCTCCTAGCCATGCTTGGGCGGCTTCTTCAGCTCCCCTCTTGGATGCCTCGGTAGCTTCTTTGGCGGCTTGCAGAGATGCTTCGGCGGCTTTCTTGGCCGATTGGCTTACTTCTTGTGCCCGGTTGATAGCTTCCTGTGACGCTTGTGCCGCCGTATCAGCGGCCTCTCTGGCCGTTTCACTGGCTTTGCGGGCCATCTCCACGGATTCTTTTGACGCTGCCACCCATGACGCAACTGTTTCAATGGCTGATTTGCTGAGTTCCTCAACTTTCCTTATTGCGTCCTGCGAAGCTCTTTTTGATTCCTCAACCGCTTCCCAGACTGTCTTACCCACCTCCTCAGCCTTGTTTATCGCCTCCTGCGATGCCTTTCGCGCTTCCTCAGCCGCTGTTTCGGCGGTTCTGGTGGTTCCTTCAGCCTGGCTTATCGCTTCCTGTGAATCTTTCTTTGCCTCTTCAATGGCTGTCTCGGCGGCTCTGGTCATCTCTTCCGCCTTGCCCATAACCTCTTGGGACAGCTTCTTTGATTCCTCAACGGTTGTCTCGGCAGCCCTGGTCATATCTTCCACCTTACCCATCACCTCCTGGGATGCCTTTTTCGCTTCCTCAATAGCCGTTTCGGTTATTCTGGTCAGTTCTTCTGCCTTGTCTGTTGCCTCCTGAGATACCTTCTTTGATTCCTCAATTACTTCCTCGGATGACCTGGTAGCACTTATTGCTTTCTCGAAGGCCCTGGTATATGTCCTTGTCGCTTCCTCGGCTGACCTGGCGATGCTCTCAGCCTTACGTACCGCTTCCTGTGACGCTTTCACTGATGCCTCGACAGCCGTCCGGGTTGTTCTACCTATCTCCTCGGCTCGGCCTACCGCTATCTGAGAAGTAACTGCTGCCTGTTCGGCGGTCTTTAAGGCGGCCTGAGATGTTTTCTCCGCCTTGTCGCTAGCTTCTTGTGATGTTTTGGTGACAACCTCGGCGGCTTCTTTAGCAAGCCTAATCGCATCTTCTGCCCGGCTCATTGTCTTCTGAGATGTATCCTTTGCCTCCTCAGCCGCACTCAGTGCCCTGCTAAAAGCCCTGTTTGATGCTTCCCATTCTTCTTTAGCTGCTTGGCTTGCTTCCTCAGCCTTGTTTATTGCCTCTTGTGAGGCAAGTGATGCTGCCTCAGCGGCTTCTTTGGCCTGCTGGCTGATCTCTTCAGCCCTGGCAATCATCCGCTGGGATATCTTTACTGACTCCGCTGCAGCCTCCTTGGCCATTCGGCCGAGCTTATCAGCCTTGGCCACCACTTCCTCAAAATCCCAGGTGTCAGCAGGTGTGGGAGAGGAGGGTTCATCTAGTTGCTCTATTTCGGACGGCTCCATTTTCTTGTCCGTCATCCTTATTATTACCCCCGCCTATTCTAAAACAGGTGAATTACTTTATCAATAGTTTTCTGCAGGGTGTTTTGTTTGCAATGATTTTGCATTATATCACTCTGGCCCAACGGAAGCCAGTTTGTATGAACAGGTGGTAAAAGCTCAGGATAATGCTCACCAAACCTGCGTCGCAGAGGGCATACTGCTGGCGGTGTTTCCCATTCGGGGAGCCCATGCCTTTGTATCTACGTATCACCTAATATAATTGTATTTCACCAGCATTGAGAGTCATATCCACCGAAAGTACTGGTCTCTCTAGCCGATTAGTAATCTTTTTAATTTGCGCGGGCTGCAGGTAGCAGTTACAATTGTCTGTGGTAAATCTGTAATGCTGGGCATAAGTAAGGTACAGTCCATTGTCGTAGCAGTCGTGGTACCCGTGATGGCAGTCGTCGGGGGGCTATACTGGGGTGGCTGGTGGCAAGAAGCATCAGCACAAGCGGATGGGACTTTACAGATGGATATCAGCGAATTAGTCTCTGAAAGAATGGCGGCTGAGAATATTCCTGGTGTGGTTGTGGTCGTTGTCCAGGATGCCCAGGTTATCTATCTGCAGGGCTTCGGCACGGCCAGTCTCAAGAACCCGTACCCGGTGACTCCCCAAACTGTGTTTGACCTGGCTTCGTGCAGTAAATCGTTCACGGCACTGGCGGTGCTTATTCTGAGAGATGATGATCTGGTGGATCTGGACTCACCTGTTAGTCACTATCTGCCCGACTTCAAAACGGCTGACCCAGAAATTGCAGCAGAGATAACGGTACGTCATCTGTTGCATCACTCGAGTGGTTTGCCGGGAACGTTTGCCGAGCCTCTGGCTATTCATTCGGGTGATGATGCTATGGATAAACTGGTGGCAGCCCTAGAAAAGGTACACCTTGATCGTACTCCCGGGTCGTCATTTGAGTACAGTAATCTGAATTATTGCCTGCTTGGAGCCATCATTGAGGAAGTTTCTGGTGTTAAATTTGAAGAATATCTGGAGCAGCGTGTCTTCATCCCTCTGGGTATGACGCATACTACTATGGTTGCCAGCGAGGCTGATGAGATGGACAGGGCAGATGGGCACCAGCTCCTGTTCGGACATGTTATCACCAGAAATATTCCGGTCTATCGCAGTGTCGTCCCCGCAGGTTGGGTCATGTCTACTGCCGAAGACATGGGGAAGTGGCTTATTGTACACCTCAATGGTGGAATAATCGATGGTCAGCAGGTGATACCGCCGGAAACTATTGAGGAGTTACACACACCAGGAATAAGTTATGAGCAGGATGGCAGGGAAATTGGCTATGGGATGGGCTGGCTTATTAGTCATTCCGATACCGGCTTGTCACTCGTCTGGCATGGTGGTGATACCTCTAACTTCGCCGCTGACATGGTTCTGGTGCCTGAGCATCAACTGGGGGTGGTTGTGCTGGTGAATAGCCAGAGTAGCTCTAGAGCACATAGCATTGCTCCCGATGTGGCTAGTGTGTTGCTGGAGCAAGAACTGGTGCTGCCAACTGCTCCGTGGTGGGGCTCCTGGCAGAGTGTGGACAAGATGGCGATAGCCGCGGCAGCAACTTCCGTAGCGGCTTTCATTGCTCTGGTAGTTTACTTCTGGTGGCGTTGGCGGCAATTCCGCCGTCGGCGGACTGCCTATCTGAAGTCTGTGCGCAAAAGAACACTGAGGATATGGCGAATGGTACTGCCACTGACACCTCTGCTACTATTGGCATCGGCGTTGGCGGCTATATATGCAGTGGTGTGGCTGCTGTTTGGTTTTAACCTGTTTCGGATGTTGATGCGGTTCGGCAGCTTTGCTCCTCCCGGTGTCTGGATTGCGGGTTGGATGACTTTTGGTGTTATCAGTATGTGGGCACTCTCTCTGGCTGGTGAGGTTCTCTTCCGCTACTGGATAAGACGCAGGGTAAGGAAGCTGCGTTCTCAGAGTTAAACTACGCTGATTGACAGGGTAGAAAATATGGGCGGTAGAGGACTTGAACCTCTGACTCCCTGCGTATCAAGCAGGGATGGAACAAGCGAGCAGAACGTTACACAGATACCGAATTTCTTGCATCAACCTTTTTAGATTTCTATTCGACTCTTTCTTCATTTTCTATTCGAGACACTATATCGAGAGATAGTCTAAGAACTAATAACCCTTACCACATGTTCTTCGTCGGGAAATCCATGTGCTCGATGAAATACTCGTTAAAATCAGGACGATAAGAGAGTTCAATATGCTCAATGAAATCGACGAGGTCTCTAGCCATTTGCCAGTGCTTTTTAGACAACAGTGCCATGGAAGCCCCGCTGCTGGCAGCGTTACCTAAAGACCGGACAATGTCGGGATTGATGCGTGGCAGGAGACCAATGCGCATAGCACTGATTGGGTCGACGTAATTACCAAGTGCACCGGCGAGGTAGACGCGGTTTATGTCCTTAGCCTCAATGCCTAGTTGATCAATGAGCGTTTTAATACCAGCGGCAATGGCCCCTTTAGCCAGCTGTACCTCACGAACATCTCTTTGCGTTAGGTATATTGGTTTCTGGTCGTGGCTTTCTTCGGAAGAAGCAACTAAAAATCTATAGCCAGCGGCCCTTCTTTTTATTACCCTAGAGTTTAGCTCTCCAGCCGACTTTCTTCGTGAGCGACGAACTGTTCCTTCGTGGTTAATGATGCCACAGTGTAAAAGTACCGCCACCAAGTCAACCAGTCCGCTACCACAGATTCCTCTCGGCCGGATGTTACCGATAACCTGATACTGTAGCTGACCATCTTCCAGACGGACACCCTCAATGGCCCCGGCTTTGGCAATCATGCCGTCGGAGATCCTGGCGCCCTCCAGAGCAGGGCCAGCAGCTGCTGAGCAGGTGAGTAACCTTTTGCTGTTCCCCAGAAAAATCTCTCCGTTCGTGCCCAAGTCCAGCCCCAGTATTATTTCTTTTTGTTCGGCAACACCGGAAGTTAAAATATCACTGATTAAATCTCCACCGATATAGCCGGATTTCACGGGCATAGTGTAGAGCCGGGCTTCTGGATGCAATTTGAGTCCGACATCGCCCGATTTGATGACCAGCCCGTCCGTTACTACAGGTAAGAAAGGGGCCTCAGCAATGCCAAGAGGAGGCAGGTTCAGCAGTAGATGCTGCATGGTAGTGTTCCCCGCAACGACGGCTATGAAGATGTCGTTTGCTTCGAGTTCTGCTGTCTGCAAGAGATGAGCCGTAAGCTGATTTAAATCTCGAACAAGGAGGTATTGCAGGATCTGCAGTCCTCTGGGACGTTCTTTTATATACTGCAGGCGACTTATCACATCCGAGCCGTATTTGTTCTGACTGTTTAGGCAGTAAGCAACAGCGACTTCACTGCCATCACCTAAATTGAAAAGCTTACCGACCAGGGTACTTGTGCCGATATCAAAGACCAGACCATAGTGGCGATGAACCTCCTCCCAATTCTGCCAGTCTATAAGTGAATCCCCATGGAGCACCGCAGTTCCGTGATATCGGCTTTCCCTAAGTCCCTGAGGCAATGTGCGCAGGCAGTGAAGCGAGGCCATGAGGTTGTGATATTCATCACCCAACGCCAGCTTTATCTGGTCTAAATCGGAAGGTCCTTTGTCCTGAGCTTCGGGAGGTAGTGTGATAAGTTTCTTATCTACCAGAGGTTCTAGCTCCGATTCGGGTATGTACCTGCTACTTATTCCGTGGCTGGTAGTTAGTACCTGGAAAAATTCCGGTTCGGTGGTTGGTTCACCAACCGAAATCACCAGGTCACGGAACATCTTAGTACGGCAAGCCAGACGTATTCCTTGCTCCAGTTCAGCATCATCCAAAAG